>Ga0114918_10000165_pt1 | contig 53655 bp, 54 predicted proteins | sample LantaG_FD_87015 | JGI IMG/M metagenome (GOLD analysis project Ga0114918, IMG submission 87015) | Deep subsurface microbial communities from Baltic Sea to uncover new lineages of life (NeLLi) - Landsort_02402 metaG | ecosystem: Environmental > Aquatic > Marine > Oceanic > Sediment | place... | reverse complement strand
TGGTTGAACCCGCAGCCCGTTATCTCGCGGTCGCCAGCGTTGTCGCCGACATAGCTTCCGGTTGCTATGTCTGTTGCGCCACCCGCCCCGAAAGCCAGCCACCAGAATGGTTCGAGGTTCTTGTTGACGCTATCTTGCACGGTGGCCCCATCGCCGAGCGTGAAGCCATCCGCGTCCAAGCTCGTGATAGCGTCCGTGTAATCAGCACCAGTGAAGCTCCAGCTATGACCTGCGGCCATTGCATCAGTAGCGCACACATGCCAGAGCGATTGCTTATTCATCACGAACACAGCAACCGGCGCGAAGCCGACGCCCGTTATGCCTCGACTCGTGCCTCCGTCACCCGTATACGTGCCCGTCTTTATGTCCATCAGTCAGCCCCAGCTGTGCGCGTCATCACAAACCGCAGGAAGCGCAGTGTGAAGAGTGTCCGCTTCTTCTCATACGTCGCCCAGCGCGCCGCGAACTCCGCCGGCGAGGAAGCCGCCCCCACGTGCTCGATCCCGTCAACCCACGCTTGCACGTTGGCGAGGGCCAACGCACCCACATCTGCCTCAAGCGCAGCCTCGGTTTCCAGCAGCGCATTGAGCACCGCTTTGAGCGCTTGCGTCTCGGCCTCGTAGGCCTCGGCTTCGGCGCGCGCAGGACTGTCGGGGACGTGCGTCTCGCCGTCGAAGTGGTCGCCTATCCACGGGCGTCCCTGCCAAGCGACCGCCTCCAGTTCCGCAGGACTGTACTGTTTGCCCCCAAGCTCAAGATAGGGCAGCCCGCGCGAGAGGTTGGCCTCGCTGCTCGCCTTATCCCGAATCACGTTGTCTACGTCGCAGATGATGTACATCAGACTGCGCCTCCTGTCTCAGAACGCCCGTCGAACCTGTCTCCTCCGAAGCGGCTCGTCGAGACGCTGCCGCTCACGTGTCCCAAGCGGGGAGGCCGGCGGCGTGAATGTAGGCCACCCCACTGCCTCCGCCGGAGCTTGAGCGCGGGTACTTCGGCCTCCGCCGGCAGTTGGCTTATGAGTTGGACACGTAGCCGAAACTCCCCGAGGCCCTCAATGTGCAAAAGTAGTTCGCTCACACCGTCGTCTCGCACCGCTGAATTATCCAGCAGTGCGTCGTTGATCCCCGCCGCCAGCCACCGGACTAACCGTGTGCTGGCCGCAGGTTCGGAGTCGCGCCAGGCGACGGGCGGCTCTTCTGTCGCGGTTGCCTCTGCGGTCATTGTCCCTGCGGCTCCTCTTTGCTGAAGCGGATGTTGCCCAGCACTGGCAGCCAGCCCTGGACGGTAAGCGTGGCGTCGCCCCAGGTGCTGTAGTCTTGGCCGTCGAAGGCGCGCATACGGATGAATACCACGTCGCCCTTCTGCGTGAGGCCCTCGGGCAGTTCGTCTTTGCACATCTGGCTTCCGTCCATCTGCGGCAGGCCCTGGAACCCCTCGACTCTCCGCACTTCGTCGCCGTTGATCTCCCATACGACCTCGAAGACCAAGGCATCGCCATCCGGGTCAGTTGCGAAAGCGTAGCCCCAGATGGCCTCGCCCGCACGGAAGACGTCTTGTGCCTGCGCCCAGATGTACAACGCCCCCAGACACAGCAGCACGATTGCCGCAATGATGAGTCCTAACTTGCGCATGATCATAGCTCCTTACACGTCAGTCAGCCCAGTCATCCGGCATAGCACGGCCCGCAAGCGCGTCTCCGTGTCTGGTGTGTTGCCCAGGTGAACCCACTCGTCGGCCTCCACCGCCGCTATCCGGTGCCCCTCCTGCATCCGCCGCGCGAGGCCCTGTAGTACCCGCCACTCGCCCCGAACGTTGCACTCCGGCAGCAGGTCGAGAGTTTCAAGACACAGCCGCCAGCAGCCGATGTCAGCGGCATTGCCGCGCTTCGTATGCTCGGAGAAACCCCAGCCGATATAGCTAGCCCAGCCTTCCTCCACACGTACCGGGCTGGCGGCGAGTTCCTGGCATTTCTCCAGCGGGAGGTACGTAAGAGCGTCCCCCTCGCAGGCGGCAACTCGCCCCAGCAGGTCGGCGCTGAAGTACGCGTCGCCCAGCCAGACCAGCACCGGTTCCTCGTAGCGCAAGGCGCAATGCGCCGAGTAGACGGCGTGGGCTGTGCCCCATTGCTGCTCTTGGTAGACGTATGCTATCTCTGCACCGCGGAAGTTCGACCCGAAATGCCCCTGTACCTGTTCACGGTGATGCCCGACGACGATGGTGATGCGGTCGCGGTCGGCGTCAAAGGCCTCCGAGGCGACGAGTTCCTCCAGGCTGTACTCAAGGAAGGGCTTACCCAGGATGGGATACATGCACTTCTGCGTGGTGTTCGTGAGCGGATTCAGGCGCTTGCCACGGCCAGCGGCGAGTACGATGTAGTCCATCTGCCCTAGCTCCTTCTGTCTGCGCCGAGTTGGGACACTCCACCCTCGCGCGTGAGCGTTACGTGCAGGCTGTCGCCGAAGCGGGAGGCACTAAGGACCTTGTACTCTGCGCCGGCATCCTGCCCGTCCTGCGCCACAAAGCAATCACCGCGCCTCGGGCCAAGGCGCGGCGAACTATCCGTTGCCGGTTGGACGAAGCTCATTCTGTCCTCACTCCCAGAATCTCCCGATGGTGTAGATGCCCCACAGGTCTTCCGAGGCATTCGCGGGCAAAGCAATCAGCCGACTGTGCGTGAACCACTTCGCGTGCCCGTCGGCGAAGGCGGCGTTCGCGCCGTCCGAGTGGCAGTCGCCAACCCAGTAGTGCGCCGATGGGCCGTTGCCCGTGTGGTCTGGCGCGCAGATGCGAGGGCTGCATTTCAGCTTGTTGCTCCGGTGATCCCAACTGTCGGCTATGATGATCGTCTGCGCTGGAGCCTTCATCTGCGCCAACGACAGCACCGCGCCCGGTTGGGCCCAGTAGGTAGTGAAGACATAGTCGGTGTTGACCCCATAGCCAGAGCGGATAACTGTCCCGTCAATGCTGACGCTGACCCACGCCTTGTATTCGGTGTCGGGGCAGAGGAACACGGCGGCGTTCTTCACGTACGGGTAGTGCGCCTCAGTCCAGTAAATCAGTTCACCAGTCTGGTTCGGGCCGGAGTAAAGGTACTGCCGCCCGAACTTCTCGTCGTTGTCCTGGATGTACATCGCGACGGCGGTCCCTACCTGTTTGAGGTTGCTGAGGCAACTCGTCTGCCGAGCCTTCGCGCGCGCCCTGGCGAAGACCGGGAACAGAATCGCCGCCAGGATCGCGATGATCGCGATCACCACCAACAGCTCGATCAGGGTGAATCCTCGCTTCTTCATTCCGTGCTCCTCCTTGTGAATACGTACATTCGTCTACGCTCTGGTTGTAGAGCGGCGTCACGCACATCCAACCTAAAACCCTGGCGGGCAGCGATGGCCCGCATCCACGCGGGCGGGAAAGCCTGGCGGGGCGGATTGCCGAGGACTGCTTCATCGCCATCGCAGGTCACGGTTTCACAGATCAGCTTGTTGCTGATGCTGAGGGCCTCGCGGAGCCGCGCCTGAGGGTCGCGCAAGTGCCGCAGGATGTTGAGCATAAGTGCCAAGTCATAGCGGCCTCCGCCGCGAGAGACGAAGTTCGGCAGGGGATCATTGCCCAGGCGCATCCGCACGGTGAAAACCGGCAGCCGCGCCGCCGTCCGCACCCGCCGCAGGGTTTCCAGCCTTCGCTCGCGCGCGTCCACCGCCACCACAAAGGTCGCGCCACGGTTGAGCGCCTCCAGCGAGAACGCGCCCTCGGCAGCGCCCAGATCGAGCACCGCCGCGCCGCTGAGATCATCTGGCAACGTCTTGTTGAATCTCTTCGCCATTTCTCCTGCCTCAGCGGTGGCGCCCAGCCACTCGGAGCCCACGCGCAGGGCAGGCTGATAGTCCGGTGAACTGCCGCCAGCGTCCTTTACGACATCGGGGACGTAGGCCGCGAGGCCCTCGGGTATGAGGCCCGTCCTAAAGATAACATGAGCGTCCCAGCGCGACACCTCGCGCACGGGGTAGTCAGTCACATCTACGTAGAGCGTGTCGGCTGAGGCTCGCAGGGCGCCGTCGGCGTATTCCTGGTAGAGTTCCCAAGTCCCGTCTTCTACCCAGGGGGCAGCCGTATTCCATCCCTGGGCGAACCGCCAGTCGCGGCGTGCCCGCCAAGCGAAGTACGGCAAGACCAACTGCACCCTGAGCACATCGAACTCGCCATCTACTCGCAGGTCAAAGTCAGTACCTGGGACTGTCTCCTCGATGCTGAGTACCTGAGCATTGTTGCGCGTTAGCAGGTGCCGCGCCCAGTCGCCGTGTGAGGTCCCGCCCTCCGCCTCGTCAAGGAAGGTCTTCGGCACGGCGACGGAAATCCTGCGCCCCTCCACGGCGGCCAGCAGCGCCGGACTGTCTATCAGGTGGTGGCAGCCGTCGTTGAGCAGGTTGACCAGGGTACTCTTGCCCGCACAGCTTGCGCCGCCCATTCTGATGATCGTATTCACGGTGGCGTCCCCTGTCGTCGCCGGTTATCTGTGCGGAAGGGCGTGGCCGGCAGCTCTGCAGCGTTGTAGAGGTTCAGCTTCGGGTTGTCGGCCCAACCGTAACGGAGCGCGGTAGCTCGGATGTGCTTGCCGATCACAACGGTCTCTCCTTCGATGTGCGCCGATGCTCGCACGAAGTTTCCGTTCTCGGCAGCCACCTCGAAGCCACACGGTGCGCCGCCCGAGGTGTGCAATCCCTCGGCGTGCTCCCAGGAGACTATCGCAGAACCGTCGGGCTGCCATTCGACGCCCGCCGGTAGCGGCCCCGAGTACTCCACGTCCCGTTCATAGACCAGCGCGAGGGCCGCGTTGGCGAGGCGTTCGGCGACGGGCGCTTTGTTGGGCGGATGATTCTGCTTGCCAGCAGGGTCGCCGAGGTCTACTGCCGAGATCATGGCCGTGTTCGGCAGCCTCAGCGTCTTCAGCTGTGCCTCTCGGAGTTCTGCCCACGCACTCTCTGCAGGCTGTCGCTCGCGTTCGTGAAAACCGTGAAGCTGTACCCAGATGAATGGGAACTCGTAGCCCCATGCAGCACGCCAAGCCTCGATCATCGCGGGAAAGGCGTCGGCGTACTCGCGGGGCGTCACGCGCGGGTAGTGCCAACGTTGGACGCAGTTGGCTTCGCCTTGATACCAGACGACGCCCTTGATCGGGATGCGCGTGAGCGGCGCGATCATCGCGTTGAATATACGACCTGGGCGCTCTGCACCTTCAGGCGTCGGTTGGCCGTCCTCGTATTCCGCTGCGTACTTCTCCCAACGCTGCCAGACGGCTTCGAGCACATCGCTACTGTGGAAGGCACTTTCAGGCATCCAGCTATCTATTGGAGTCCCGTTCCAGTAGCTGCCGATGAGCCTGACGGGCTTCGCCAGTTCCTCCTGCAATCGCCTTCCGAAGTAGTAGCCGATGCCGGAGAAGTCTAGCGCCGCAAGCGGACTTGAGGGCTCAAAGGCGGGCGGCGGATCGTCAACGGGCGTCTCCAAGAGGCGCTCGGGCACCACGGCCAGCGACAGGCCCGGCTCTCCTGCCTGGGCAACGGCCCGCGCGCCGCCGTCGCACTCGCCAAGCGGGAAGACCATATTCGACTGTCCTGCGCACAGCCATATATCACCGGCACCCGTCTCTGTCACGCCTGCGCCTCCTGACCGAATAGGAAGTAGCAGTCCAGTCCCGGCCTAGTACCCTTGACCAACGGTTCGCGGCCCTTTACGTGGAATTGCACGCTGGAGTTTTGTTCACGCATCAGTGCCAACTCGCTCCTCAAGGTCTCGTACCGCATGTGATACCCGCACCAGCCAGTCCACTCCGCTCGCGGCGGCAACAGCAGCGCGAAGACCTGCACGACGGCCACTCGCGCCACCCGAATCATCTCGCGCACGATGGGCAACTCAAGCTCACGCGGGACGTGCAGGAGCAGCCCCCGGCAGAAGCTTACGTCAAACTCTTTATCCTCATAGGGCAACTCTGTTGCGTCGGCCTGCTCGAACTGACCCTCCGGTTGGGCGGCCTGGGCGATTTCCAGCATAACCGCGCTCACGTCGCAGCCGGTGTAGGCCATGCCGCGCTCGCCCGCGAACAAGGCCCGGTGGCAGCCGTTCCCGCAGGCCACGTCCAGCACACTCTCGCCCCGCTTACTTGGCAACCAGTTCACGGCTGCCCAGTACGCCAGGCACTCCTCGGGCGACCAAAGCCCGTGAGCGACGGCATCTGCCACCGTTGCATAGCCCTCTGCCGTTGAGGGGCCGTCCCATAGGTCGCGCATCCTAGCACTTCCTGACGATGTAGTAGGCCTCGGCTGCTCGCGTCCTGCCCATAGCAATGTTCACCACTCGCACTTCGGTGTCCGGGTCAAACTCCAGCATCATCGCGAGGTCCTCGCCGAGTGTGCCCCTGCGCTGATAAGTGCCGAACCGAGTCATGCGCTCACATCGCGCCCCCCGCGTAACCGAGAAAAGACCAACAATGGCGGCGAGCCGTGCCACACGAATCATCTCGCCGATGGCAACCTTCGCCGCCTCCAGCGGTAGGTGATAGAGTGTCGCGCGCGTGAAGGCGTAGTCAAAGCTGTTGTCTGCAAAGGGCAGCGCGGTTACGTCGCCCTCGTAGAAGTCGCAATCCGGGAACTTCTCCCGTGCCATCCCAATCATCTCGTGGCTGATGTCAATGCCCGTGTAGTGAAGGCCGCGTGCCCCGAAGACCACCGCGTAAGTCCCGTTGCCGCATCCTACATCAAGCACCGTCTGGCCGGGGTCGCCAGGTAGCCAGTACCTGTCAGCCCACTGCTCCACCAACTCCTTGCTGCTCGGCGACTGCTCTACTACCCAGTGCGCCACCGTCGGCAGGTCGCTTGCGCCAGGAGGCGGCGGCTTATCCCACACGTTCTCGGCCATTGTCTCACTTCCGAAAGATGAAGTACAAGCCTGCGGTGTAGCGGCGCTCCTTGCCTTCGGGTCCCGTGACCCTACCGGCATTTAGCTCGACCTTCGGGTCGAGCGCCCGCATTCGCTCCATGACATCCTCGAAGCGGTCCCAACGGCGATGTATACCGTACTTCCCGGGATGGTCGGTGCCATCATGGTTGAGCGCCACCATCTGCCCTACCAGCGCATAGCGCCGCGACACGCGCCGCAATTCGTTGATGACCGGCTCCTCGTACTCGCGGGGCAGGTGGACGAGCAGCGACAGGCAGAAGGTCAGGTCGAAACTGGCCTCCTCATAAGGCAGGTCCTCCGCCCGCCCCTGGCGGAAGTCGTGACCTGGGTTTCTCTCTCGCGCGATCTCCAGCAGGTTTTCCGAGATGTCGCACCCCGAGTACTCCATCCCCTTCAACTCGGTGAAGACGCGGCGGCAGTTCCCGTTTCCGCAGGCCACGTCCAGCACGCTCTCGCCCTCCTCGCCAGGTAGCCAGCCGAGCCACCTGCTCCACTGCGCCAAGCGCGCCTCCGGCGTCGGTATGACCTCCGAGACGATAGACGCCAAGGGCGTGCCGTCGTCCAGTGTCCTATCCCACACATTCCAAGCCTCTGCGTCAGTCATTCTGCCTCCGATTCCTTGCGAAATGTGAGATAGACACCGATGTTGTACCGCTGCGCACCGGCGTAGGCATTGTGCGTCGGGTGTGGCCCTGTCAGAGTACCGATGTGCATTTCGACCGCCGGATCAATGGCCTGGGCGCGGCGCACTACATCCTCCAGAGGGTCAACCCGCGACAGCATATCGTACTTGCCCGCAACACAGTGCCCCGCCGAGTTGAGCGCACAACGTTGTCCCACAACCGCATATCTGCGTGACACGCGGCGCAACTCGGTGATAATCGGTTCCTCATATTCCCGTGGCAGGTGAAGCAATACCGCCAAGCAAAGTGTCAGGTCGAAGCTGTTGTCGGCATACGGTAGCTTCTCCGCGCGGGCCAACTGGAAGTCACACTCTGGGTTCTCCTCGCGGGCAATCCTCAGCATGTTTTCGGAGATGTCACAGCCGGAGTAGAACAGCCCGAAGAGTTCGGTGAGGGGTCGGTGGCAGTTGCCATTGCCACAACCGACATCAAGGACGGTCTCGCCGCGTTCACCCGGCAGCCAGCTCAACTGACCCGCGAACTGCCGCAGCCGCTGCTCCGGCGTTGGGATTTTGCCGGAGACGATGGAGGCCAGAAGCCTGCCGTCCTCCAGCCTGTCATCCCACACGTTCCACGTTTCTGTCATCGGACCATCTCCCGGTAGACTCGCGCGTACTCGGCAGAGAAGCGGCGAGCGGAATAGAGCGCCCATACACGTTCGGCAACTTCCCCACGCCGCGACCTCAGATCGTCATCGGTGAGCGCGCGGACAAGTGCGTCGGCCAGCAGGTGCCGGTCTACGCGCTGCACAACAGGCCCGTACTGCCCCACCATCTCCGGCCCGTAACCCCGACTGCATACCACGGGAATCAGGCCGGCGCTCATGCCCTCGGCGATGCCGAATCCGAACCCGTCTGGCGCAGGCGCACAGACCACGTCGCCCTCGGCTAGCAGCCGACGGGCCTCCCTGGGGGGCACTAGCCCGGTGGCCTCCGTGATGTCCTCCAGTCCGTACTCGCCTAGCTTGCCCGCTAAGTCAAACTTGTTTTTCCCCGGACACGCTGCGCCGATCACGCGCAACCTGGCGTTAGGGACACGTTTCCTCACCTCTGGCATCGCCCGCAGTAGCCTCTCCGGCGCGCGGTCGCTATCCAGGCGACCGATGAAGACCACCAACCCCTCCTGCCGAGGCCGCCACTCCACCGGATCCACGCCGCTCAATATGATCGGGTGCGGGCCAGCCACCACAGGCGAGACCTTGTAAGTCCTATCTGCGATCTGCCAGCCAGTCCGCTTCTGCTTGTCGCCGTGTATGCTGTGCAGCGTCGTCAGGCAGGGAACGCCAGCGGCGACGGCGGCCTGCGCTACTCTTACGTTGCTTGCGTGAACCACGTCGGGGTGCCACCGCTTGATCTCCTTGACAACGCGGGGGCCAACCTGCCCCACCGGGCAGTCCAAGTGGACGATTTCCCCGTACTCGCCGAGTTCGGCCAGCGCCTCGGGGATACCCGTCCAGGCGACGATGAGCACCTCAAACTCGTCACGCGGGAGGTGCTTGAGCAGGTATGTCGCCCAGCATTGCATCCCGCCCCACCAGGCGTTAGGCACGTAGAACAACAATCGTGTCCTCATCGGCGCACTCCAGGAGAGGCCCACTTTGCTCCCAATTCCTTGTCGGCTGCTATCATCTTGGCCGTGTTGCCGTGCCGTCGCGTCATGCCTTGGGCGAAGGTCTTTCGCAGCGGCCCACCGAGATGGTGCATTTCAACCGTACCATCCCTCCAGAGTTCCCATCCGGCCTCCTTGAGCCGGTATAGGAAGTCGGTATCTGTGCGGCCTTGCATACTGCGGAAGGGTTCCGCACTCAATTGGCCGGGTTCCTCTTCGACCTCGTATGCTGCTTGCGTGCGGAAGAGGTTATTGGCCCCGCTGATAATGGTTTGCATGGCTGGCTGGCCGCGCCACTCAGGGCTATACACCTCTGACCAAGGCGCTACGACGGCGGCCCGTGGATTCTGCTGCATCGTGCGCATGAGGGGGCCAAGCCAGCCGGGAGGCACGAGCATATCATTGTCGAGCCACGCAAAGTAGGGATTCGTCGTATGCTGGTACGCCAAGTCGCGCCCCCCAGGGCCGCCGAGGTTCTCGCCGGGCTCTAGGACAAGGCAGCGATCTGGCCCGACGGAATCCCGAGTGCGCTTGAACAGGTCGGCCAGGGGTTCCGTGCTTCCGTTATCCACCAAGATAAGCCGGTAGGGAACCCAGGTGTTTGCAATCACGTGAGCGAGGCAGGAGCGCGTGATCTCCAGCTCGTTCTGCGCCAGAATCACTATGTCCGTCGCCGGTATGATGAGACTGCGGTAGAGTTGCAGGTATTCCTGCGCCATCCGTCCCGTCGAGTACCGCATTGCCGTCTCGTGGGCCATAAGGCGGCGTTGCTCTTCGCCCCAGTCCTCTGCTAAGACTTGGCGAATGGCCTTGCCCAAGTCCTTCGCAGTCGGTGGCACAACAGGCCCCCAGTTCGCCGCCATCATCGCCTGATAGCCCGGCCCCATAACTACCACGGGCCTCAGGCCAGCGGTCATAAGCTCTGCGGTGCTGAATCCGAACGACTCGTCCGCCGTAGAGATGACCACGCTACACTCAGAGGCCAAGCGTCGCGCCTCTGCTGGCGGCAGGTGGCCCAGGTATTCTACCCGGCCACCAAGGTCGCGCTTGTCAATCTCCGCCTGGCAGTCGAAATCGCCCTGGTTCGCCCGCCCGATGATGACCGCCTGCGCTTCTGGCGTGTGCAGCAGCGCGTCCAAGAAGAGTTCGGGCCTGCGGTCCTTATCGAGTCGGCCTAGCCACGCGATCTTATTCGGGTGCCGGACTTCGGGCCAAGGCAGGGGTTCCACGCCGCTCAGTACCGTGTGCTTCGCATCTTGCGTCCCCGCCGGTGATACTCTTACCGAAGTATCCGCGAGGTCAGTACCGTACCATTTGCCGCCCTTGATGCCGTGTGCCGTTGATAGGCAAGGCAAGCCGCAGTTCAAGGCGAACTCTACGCCCGAACTGAAGTTAGCGTGAACCAGGTGGGGCCGGAAATCCAGCACGTGGCGAAGGAACTGCCAGTGGTGCATATTCGCCTGGCCTCGGAGGAGATGCGCCTTCCCATGCCTCTTGAGCATGTCGCCGGTCCCGTCGCCGTCCTTATGGGCCTGCACGATATAGTCCCACTCGACGGCACCCTCGGGCATCCCCTGCGCCAAGTAGTCTGCATAGGCTTCCTGCCCCTCCCCCCTCGCCGCCCGCGTGTAGTACATCACGCGGATAGCTTCACCATCGGCAGGAGGGTCGGGTGGGCCAGAATACCCGTGCCAGAGGGCAGCAATCTGCGGCGTCTTCGGCCTCGGAGCCTGGATTACCGACGATCCTTCGAGTACAGGCCGCCGATGGCTTTGCAAGCGTTCGACTTTCAGGATGTTGCCCTTCGCGTCACATATTTTGTGTGTGATTACGCCCATCACAGTAACACTCCCCTGCGCGTCCAAGTGTAGTAGAAGTCGTCGCCGCCCTCGCCATACCCGTACCCATAACCGTAGTCAGAGCCGTAGGGCGCACCGAGGATGCGTTCGATCTCGACGGCGAACTGGGCACCGTCAGTCCCTTCGAGGAGCAGACGGACGTAGATAGCAGCCGAGATTGAGAAGCGCGGTGGTTCGGCGAAGGCGAAGATGGCATCGGCGGAGTGGTCGCGAACTAGGCGCACAACCTCGCCCACGTCCAGGTCGGTGAGCCAGCCGCTCCCGCTTGCGACCACAAGCGCGTCGGAGCGGTCCGGGTCCCAGTGGAGATGTTCGGTGTCGGGCATTGTCGCACCCCGAATCAAAAGGGCAGAGGCGTTAGCCTCTGCCCGTGTCGTATCCCTGATTGTGGGTCGCGCCGTGCTAGACGGTCTTCAGCAGTTTGAGCACCATATCCGGCGGTTCCGGCCCGCAGGCGAAGTGGCCGGTCTCAGCGGCCTGGATGCGGTACACCCGTGCGCCAGTTATGTGCTCCACGGCAAGCCAGAGTTCATCGCCCAGGGCCAGCATATCGTTGATCGCCACAACGCCAGCGAGGGTATGCCAGTTCGTCCACCCCGCCTCCGTGCGCCGCCAGAGCTTCCCGTCCTGGTCAGTAGCCGCGAAGAGGTAATCCTGCCACGAGGCGAAGCAGGTCACGGTGCCCGCGAGTGTGGTGTCGAGCGTCCAGTCCGGGGCACTGCGGAAGACCTTGCCCGCGTTGCCCGTGCCCGCGTAGGTGGTGGTGCCCACATTCGCGAACGAGTGTACGCCCGCCTCGCCAGTGTCGTAGAGTTCCACAAGCCCGCCGGACGGAGTGTACTGCGACACCTTCCCGTCGGCGTCGCCGATCCCCACAACCTCGGAGGTCTCTGTGAGCACGTTCGCGCTGGCCGCCAACACCGCCGCCTGCGTGAGCGCGTCGTAGGAGAAGCGGTAGAGGAAATGACTGAGGGCGGTGTCTATCGCGAGATACAGGTACTCAGCACTCCCGGCCACGGCGCGGTAGTCGGTCGCGTCGGGTAGGGCGATGGGGTAGGTCAACTCGTCGGTGTCCGCGTCCTTGAGGATGAACCTGTTGTCGCCGACGATGGCGATCTTCCCGTTCCAGAAGGTCGCGTCTCGCGGCGTCACCAGATCGAGGGCCTCCCACAGGAGGAGGTCGGCCCCGTCAAAGTGCCAGAGACCAGCGGCACCGTCTACCACCACGGACGGGTAGCCCGTCGGCATCGCCACCAAGCACAGGGCCTCGTCAGCCGCGATCTCCCAGTACGACTCCAGCAGCGTCGGCTGTGCGCGGAGTGCCCAGCGCAGGCTGCTGCCGCTGACGGTGAACCCGTGCGAAATGTCGGGGGTGACGATCTGATAGTCGTCGAAGTCAACGCTGTCGCCAGGCACGTGAACGCCGACCGTTACCTGATAGCGCCGGTGCAACTCCGCAGGCACCGCGCCGGTAACGAAGGTTTCGATAGCGAGTTGGGGCGAGAGGGCAGGAAGCCGCCAGTCGTCGGCGACCGCCGCCGTGGGAAGCTGCTTCGTGAAGAAATACTTGGTGGTGTTCGCTAAGGTCACGTCCAGCGTCACGGTCACGCTGTCGTCGCCGAAGTTGCCGCTGGCGTCCCAAGCGCGGACGGTGATGGTGTGCGAGCCGTTTGCCCAGCCGTTGCTGTCCCAGATGTGGCGGTAGTTGCCGAGGTAGTTAGGCGCGGTCAGCGTCTCCTGCAACTGGTTGTCTATGTAGAACCTCACTCGGACGACGGCCACGTTGTCTGTGGCCGAGGCGATTATGGGCACGTCAAGGCCGACCACAGCAGCGTCGGCGGGCGCGAGGATGTTCACTACCGGGTCTTCAACGTCACCGGCAGCGTTGAGCGTGATGGTGATAGTGTCGCTGCCAGTCTGCCCTACGGTGTCGGTAGCTATGGCGGTGATGGTGTGCTGGCCGTTGGCCCAGCCAGCGACTTCCCAAGCGAGGGTATAGTCAACGCCGTCGTTGGGCGCAGTCAAGGTGCCGAGTGAAGTCCCGTCAACGAGGACTTGGACGGAGACGACGCCAGTATCATCTGTGGCAGCGACCGTTATGTCCGTGTCCGCAAGGAGCGTGTCGCCGTCGTTCGGGGCAGTGATGTTAGCCGTCGGCGGATTGTCAGGGCCAGGGCCACCCACAATGAAGGTGTCGCTGCCCTCGGCACTGGCGAGGTCGTCGCTATCCCAGAGGGTGACCGTCGCGATGTAGCCACCATCGGCAAGAGGACCGTGCGCGAAACTCGTACCCGTGCCCACGGTCTTCGTTGTGTCGTGGATGGCCCCGCCGTCGTCATCAGTGATGACTACGCGGTAGGCCGACTGGTTATCGGTGGGCCTGTCCTCGTCGGTGAACGTCCAAGCCACAGTGATATTCGCCCCGGCGACAGTCACCGTGACCGGAGGCGCTTCGGGCTGTGGGTGCGCCCGGTAGAGTGCCGCCGCATCGTCCTCGGAGGGATAGTGGCGCACGAGCAGGTATATGGTGGTGTCCCGCATCGCCACGTCGAGGACGCCGTTTATGTCATAGCTCGTCGAGCCGATGGCGTCGTATGCGCTCTCAAAGCGCCAGCCGAGAGATTCCGGTGCCTCGCGGAAGGCGTAGTAGCAGTCAATGCCCGACACGACCGCCCCGTGCGACCAGTTGTGAGGCAGGTCCTCGCCAGCCTCCTGCGCCCAGATCCCGGTTACGTCCTGCTCAACCCAGTCCGAACCATCCCACACGTACATCTTCCGGTCGGAGGTGATGAGCCGGAAGTGCGTGTCACCGGACAGAGCGAAGAGGTCAAGCGGGCCATGCTCAGAGGAACCCAGGTCGAGGGTCTCATCTATGAGCGATTCACTTATGGGAACGGGAATGAACCGCCGCAGTACCACCACGCTGCCGGGGTCATAACCACCCCGTCCGTGGACAACGTACAGGTTGCCGTCGTTGGCCGCCACCAACCGCACCGGCGGCCCGCAACCGTAGGCTACCGGATAACTCCACGAGACGAACCCACCAGTCCAGGTATCCGTCGCGGGATTGTAGTACCAGTAAGTGCCGTCAGCATCGCCCGGCGGGTCAAGGGCGACAACGTAGAGCCTGTTGGTGTGGACTGCTGTGTCGAACTCGCCAGCATCGCGCAGGGCATCGGGCGGGTCGGCACCCTCAGTCCAGTTGCCGGTCGCGGGATCGTAGATGTCTAGGCAGAGGCGCGTGGTCGCGGCCTCCACGCCGAGCATCAGGAGCTTGTCGCCGCCGTTGTCAACCCACTCGATGCGGGCCTCCGACACGTCGCGCGGGCAGTCGCGGATGTGGATAGGGCCAGGGGGAGGGGCGACGGCGGTGACGGTTGGGGCGGGAGGGACACCAAGCACTACTATCCACGGGTTCCCCGGCAGTTCCCCTGGTGCCCCTTGGTAGGCACCGCCAGCAGGTTCAGCCAACTCGTGCGCTAGGTGCCATTGCCCACCGGGATTCCAGTAGAGATAACGGAGGTCCACACCGCTGCCGTGGGTGTAGTACACCTCTCCCATGTGCGAACCCGACGCTGTGTACTCTCCGTTGTATTCCAATGAGCCTGCGCCGGTTACGAGCCAGTCTGCCATTCCGCTCGATTCCTTCTCCGTCGTATCCGCGATTGCCAGCGTGGGCCTCGCGGCCCGCGCCTGTTGCCATACAGCGACCTTATCCAGGCCGAACACCAGGGCGAAGACGCCGATGAACACTCCGACATACACCGCGACTGTGCGCACACTCTTTGACATCGCAACCCCTCCTAACAGGTAAGCCCCCGCGCAGCGAAGCGGTTCCTGCTCAGGAGACCTGCCCCGAAGTCTGCGCGGGGGCTGAAAACACAATAGGGCCAAGCCTCCTGAGCAGACCTATTATACCCCGTGGGGCCGCGTTGTCAACCGTTTTTCGCGATTTACTCTCCTAGCAACGTGACCTCGAACTGTATCCAGTCGCCCGGCACGATACCCGCATTGAGGATATGCACCCGCAGGTCGAACCGCATCAGCCCGCCCTCATCGAATCCGTTGATGTAGTCAGACCACGCGGCGGCCTCGCACGCCACTTGTGTCGCGCCGGTGCGGAAGCGGACAAAGATGTTCGTGCCCTCCGGCAGGCTGCCCTCCAGCGTCAAGCGGCTGTAACGCTCCCACGCCGCGCACTCGTACGAGGGCGACAGTCCCGTGCCCTCATTGAACCCGGCGGCGATCTGCAAGACGCCCGGTGTAGTGGCCGCGTCCAGATTCGTCAGCGCCCAGGTCAGCCAGTCAACCTGCGTATCCCACTCTTTGCTCGGCATAGCTATTCCTCCTGAGTCTCGCGGCGGAGTTGCACCAAGACGCCTGTTGTGTCGTCTATGGCATCAGGCTTGACGATCCCAATGCGCACTTCCTTGCCAGGCTGCTCAATCGAGACGCTCTCGTTCACCGCGAAGGTCTGGTAGCTGCTCCAGGCCAGCACGGGGAGAGCCTCCTGGTCGCACCGTATCACGCAGCGCATTGCCGCCTCGTCGGGGATGTCTGCCTCCGTGGTGACGCGCACCTCAAAGGCGTCGGTCTCGCCCGTGTGCAGCAGCCACAGAATCTTCTCGCCGACGAGGACTTGGGGGTTGTCCGCCCACTCCAACTTGAAGAGGTCGAGTTGCACCCGCGAGCGACGCGGCCAAGGCTCGTGCGTTGCCCATCCGACCTCAAGGGTATCGAGCGTCGGCTTGTTCGGCCCGTATGAGTTGTCGCCCCACTCCAGCGTGACCTTATCAAGTGTGGGCTGATTCGCGCCAAGCCCGTCGCCCCACTGCACTGTGAGCTTATCAAGCGTCGGCCTCTCGTCGGGTCCCCAGTACCACTCCAAGGTCATCCGCTCAAGCGTCGGCTGATGCAGGGCGTGATTGTCGCCCCAGGTGAAGGCGAGGCTGTCCAGGAGCGGCTTGTTCGCGCCCAGGCCGTCGCCCCATTCGACCGCGAGCCTATCGAGGTAGAGTTCGGTGGGGAAGAGATTGCCCCACTCCACGGCCAGCGAATCGAGCGTCGGCTTATGTGCGCCGACACCATCGCCCCACTCAACCTGCAAGAGGTCGAGGAAGGGGCCGCCGCTGATTTCGCTCAACACTACCCAGGTGCCGTCGGGCCGCGTAGCCAACACCGCGAGACCATCGGCGTCCGCGCTGGCCTGTTGTATATTCCAACCGATGCTGTGCGCTAGGTAAAAGCGCGGGGGATCCCAGCAGGCATAGACTGGGCTGTCATCAAGCTCCCCGGTCAGCCACAGGGAGCCGCGCCATACGAAGGCGTAGTGGTAGGTGCCCAACGTCGAGCACCTCCAAGTCGCTGTTGTGGCGGGCTTGAGCTGGCGGAGATAGCGCAGGGTCTGCGTCTCGTAGGTGCCCGTCGGCCAGTGCTGTGTCGTACTCGCGGTCGCCCCACTGCCAGTCAGCCAACAGAGCTTGTCGTGATAACAAAGCAGCGAGCGTATGACCGCCGAGCCGTCCACGTCTTCCCACTGAGGCGCGTAGCCCTCCCTGCCTCTTACGAGGCCAATGCGCGAACCGTTGAAGCCTGCCTCATAGTAGGCAGACCCGAAGAGATTGCCAGCGTGAGTTGCAAGGTACGTAACGCCCGTGTCCTCATCGTAGACTTCGGCGGCCCAGTTATGCAGCGAGAAGATACAGGAGTTATACTCAGTGAGTGTCTGCACGGCCTGCCAGACCGCAGCATAAAGGTTCCCGTCGTGGCCCGCGAGGCTCGCGAATACGGGGTTCGGCCCTAGATCCCCAGTTGTGCTGACGCCACCATACAGAGACCAAGCGAGACCATCGTACCGCCAGAACTTTGTCGCAAATGTCTTGTCCGATTCTAACTGCCCTCCGGCTGCCCAAAGGTATCCATCCCACACGGCCAAGGCGGTGACTTCATCGCCCGTGTCTATGCCAGGCAGCACAACGGGCAGGAAGCCCCCGTCCTCCACCCGATAGAGGGCCTCGCTACCGCCGTCGCACCCGACGAATATCTCCCCTTCGTAGCGGGCCACGCCCCTCAGGACACCCTCGCCAGCGTATTCCGCTATCTCAACTAGGTGCAGTCTGCTCATGGCACCCACGTGCTGTTGACGGCATCAACGTAGTCGGGGCTGCCAGCAGTCCCATCCCCCCAGATAGTCCACACCAGCACCACGCAGTCTATCATGTGCAGCGCGTGCTCCGGGTCTACCGACCGCGTGAGCTTCAGCACGCCCTTCCCCTGGTTGACCGCGTCCTCGTCCCAGGGCGTCTCCTCGGCGTAGAACTCGTGGCCTCCCGTGTGGTAGGTGTCTACGTGCGCTTGCACGTCGCTGTCAATCTGCTGGTCAACGAGCGTGGCGTCGCCTGGGGCCTTCTTCAGTACGCCCCAGAAGGTTGCGCCAGTCGGTGCGATCTCAAGGTCGTCAAGCCGTGCGTCAACGCTCGCCGCTGGTGGCGCTCCCCCGAAGTAGTCAAGCCCGATGGCCTCGCGGATTGCGTCTAGGTCGGCATCCCAACCCTCAATCCCCTCAGCATTAGCAACCGGGGCAATGAACACGCGGTCGTCGGTGATAACCCCCGGCGCACCCGTCCCGTCAGTCGTGAAATGCGCCAGAAGGATGCTGTCGGCAACCGTGCCGCCGGTGAGGTTGTAGGTGAACTCTACGCTGCCATCTTCGCGGCTGTCGGGGTCGCCGGGGGCCACGCGGAAGACCAGAGTGGCGTAGACGTAGACCGTGCTGTTTATGGGCAGGCTGGCGAGGTTCGTGCTGCTCGCAGTCTGCATGAAGACGTGACCGTGCAGGGCGCTGTCCCTGATGCCCGCCCCAGCACTGATGTCAACGCTGTCGGCTACCCCCGCGGTCACGATCCAGTCGTCCGCGCCTACAACCCCCTCGCCGATTGCCTCCAACGCGCCGAACGCCTGCCTGTCCAGGATACGAGCTATCGTGTTGAACTCGCCGCTCGGAACGGGCTGGTCGGGCGCGTGAGTGTCAGTTAGGAGGTCGTCAGTATGTTTCAGGCTCATGGGCTGAAACCTGCGCTTCCGTCGTCGAACCCGTGTTCGTCGCTGTCAAACAGGCAGAAGGTACACCACTCGTCGTCTACGTACATCCCATCGGTGAAAAGCGGCTCCTCCGCCCCCATCCTGCGGGCGCGCTCCAGATAGGCGAGGTCCGGCCCGAGGAGACGGTTGAGAGCGTTCGCCGCCGCCAACTGGATGATCTGTTGGAGTTGTTCGGGGCTGGCGTCCATTGCTACTCCGGCTCCGGTGCAGCGCGAATGGTGGTATCCCACCGACCGCGTTCAAGGTCCCACTTGTTGCGCACGCGCATAATCCGGCAAAGTTGCCCGTCTATGTCAACCTCGTCGCTGGCGGGCGCAGTCATCTTGGGCCGCACCTTCCAGCCCCACCACAGGTAGGGATGGCCGCGCACCGTTATCGGGATCGCACGCACGTCTATCCCCCGCACCAACCGCATGAAGTTGAGGGCGACGACCCGCGCCACACTCCACAACCAGAACTCGCTCCCGTCAAGGACCAACGTCCGCTCCCACGTGTCTTCGATGTTCTGCTCGTCTACCGGGCTGCCGCTTTCTATCCGGGCCTCGGCACTCCAGGCAGGAAGCGCGGGCATCACGCCGCCGAGGTCCTGCTGGCCGGGAGACTTGCCCCATATCAGGACGCGGTTGTAGTCGTGTCGCGGCTCCTGCTTGCCGCCGGCGGACTGCATCAGGCGGTCGAGGTCGCTGCCACCGTACACAGCATCGGGGAGTTCCAGTTCGGGCATACCCGCGAGGTACTCGTAGTAGTTGCCGTAGTTGGGCACAAGCTGCGTCGGGTCTGCGATCTTGGGGCCGAAGAAGAAGATGGCGAAGTCGCGCACCGCGAGTTGCTGTATCCACTGGTAGACATCGCGCCCGAACGGGGGAGGGAAGAACCAGCTCCCATGCGGCGGATTCAGCAGAACCGCGTGCTTGATGAGGTCGTAGTGGTCGGCGACGAACCAGGTCTGAAGCTCGTCGGCCCAGTCGGGGCCGATGGCTGTCTCCAGGATGTATTGCACACCCTCCCAGCCCATCAACTTCCGCTCGCCGATGTCGAGCTTCTCCATCAGGAGCGTGTCCAGCGGCCCGAACCTGCCGTCCACTATGCCAGCGGGCTGCTGGAGAAGGACACACGGGTCGCGGGCGGTTATAGTGCCCGGGTACTCGCCGAACTTGGGCGCTTCGAGGTCGCGGGAGGTGATGAACCCGTCTAGCCGACACACCTTCGGGCGCGAGGTGCCGTCGTCCTCAATGGCCGCTATGGTGCCGTCAGCATATTGCCAGGCCACGTTCGCGACGATGCGGTGGTATTTGTTCACGTACTGAGGCCAGTTGCCTCCCACAGGCAGGCCAGTGTCGGTGTGCAGGCAGTCGGCCAGCAGCTTGCGGTTCAAGCGGAAGGACCAGCTCGGGCCAGCTTGCAGGGCGGGGTCGGCCAGGTCCTCCTCCATCCCCATAAGCGCAGGGCGCAAGTCAATGGGCGCGAGGCTCTCCTTCGTGGTTGTGTGGCCCAGGCGGATAGCGACGGAATGGACGAGGGGCGTGGCGGCACCGCACATAGCGGTCGGGGTGTAGGCAAGGTAGTCGCCGACCACAGGCGGCGGTGAGACTTCAACCGCTTCGAGAATCGGGTTGTGCGCGCGGAGGGTGCAGGTGTACTCGCGCTTGCCCAGGTTGTGGCCGAACTCGTCGCTGAGTGGAGCATCCTGCACGGATGCCACGGTGCCAGCGTCGCCCTCGGGGAAGCCCTGCCGCCGGTGAGGGTTGCCGCCCCCGTAGTACCCGAAGGCCGCCGCCTTCGTCGCGCTGGCCGACACCTTGCGCGTGCAGGTATACTCGCGCTTGAAGCTACCGTCGCCGTCCAGGTGCGCGGCTGTCACTACGCCGTACTCGTTTTCCTCCTCCGGCACCCACCTGCCCCACTTGATCTCGTGCAGTTGCCCTGTGACGGTCACGCCATTGCCCGATAGCGCGAGAGAACCCAGAGGCGAGACGACTGGCCGAATCTCCTTGCCCTGCCACGGCTTTGCCGCGAACTCCGTGTAGACGACCTGGGTGCTCTTCCCTCCCACCGGCTCAAGTCTCACGACTAGCCGCCCTGCGATGTGAAATACCTTCAGCCAGACAGGTTCGCCCGCGAGGAACGGGTCAACATCGAAGCCCTCAAAGGTGCGCACGGGCCGCCACTCGTTGCGGATGTTTCTACCCAGTTGCGGAGGCTTGAGTGGCGAGAACTGGACATCCCAGGCACCTCCGCCCCAGGTCACGTGGAAGAACGGGGCGTTGGCGTCATCGCCCTCGCGCCAGGGCGCACTGCCTTTCCACCATAGCCTCATTGCCCAATTCTGATTCGCTGGCAAGGGCAGGGCGGTCTCCGCGAGGTAGCGTTGCCCCCACTGGCTGCCTTTCCAGACGATAGCTGTGGTCTGCGGTTCGGCGTCGGGTGTGCACTCCTCCCAGTAGCAAGGGGCGTTTTCCTGCGGCACCGGCAGCCACTCCAAGCAGTAGTACTTGGTGCTCCCGACGACTGCCCAGTAGTGTCCTTCGGTGGGGTGCCACGCAAGCTGGTTATTTCGCGGACACAGGAACGGAGCGACGGTGTAGCCGCTAACGCTGCTGTCTTCGTCCTGGTCTACGAGGTCCCACCAGAGGAGGTTATCCACGTCGGTGAGTTGACCCGTGCCCCTGGCAAGCTGGGGAGTGGTCAGCCGCACACCTCCAACGTAACGGTCGGGCATGTCGCCGAATATCGCATCCGGCGGTGCGGCCTTGGGGTCGCGCTGGAGTCGCGCTAGTTGGTCGGTGAGGGCGAACCCGCGCCTGACGGCCACCGGCGTCGCCCCTAGCGGGTAGGCCAAGACCTCGGCCCAGGGTACGGTCTTAGCCACTGGTCTCAGCCTCCTCGCCGCGCCGCCAGGTTGCCATCCCGTTGCCGCCCTCGTAGTAGGTGAGGTGCCCGCCGGTGTCGGTGACTACGCAGAAAATGCCGCCGAAGACATCGAAGTAGGCGACGCCGGTCACATTCAAGCCCTCACCGTCCGTCTCGTTCCAGCACGTGACGGGCGGGCCAACCTCCACGAGTTTGTCCGCATCCGGGGATCGGTGGCAGGCATAGCCGACCACCTTGCCCTCGCCGTCGCGAGTAAGTAGGTGGAGTGCGCCCGTCTTGTCTCTGGCCGCGCCGAGGAGACTGTGGCCGCTCAACACCGTGGTCGGCCCCTCCCATCCGCCGTCATCGCCTTCGTTGTTGCTCTCGGCATAGAGAATCGCCCCGAAGCCCTCCCAGACGAGGGCAAGCCGCCCGCCTCCAACGTGCGGAACCCAGAAGGACTTGCCGCCAGAGGTGCCGACGCTGGAGTGCCAGAAGCGGTTGGCGGCAGAGAGTTCGGGCGGGCTGCCCAGCGGCGCACTCCAACACGAGGCTGCCATTCCCGACAGGCCCGGCTTCGCCATGAACAGCAGGCCCTCGCGCGGGTTGCGGTAGAAGGCCGCTGGCGCGAAGATGACTTGAGTCTGGATAGCGGCGTACGAGTAGGTCAGGTGCGCTAGGCCGAAGTTGTGAAAGTCAATGTGGAAGGTCGAACCCGCCGGGATGTCGAGCAGGTAGAGCGGACTGATCCAGTCGCCCATCATGTGGGCATAGTCGGCGGTATAGTCACTTCCGCTTGCGGGGTCGCCGTAGCCCTGTTCTGCGCCCAACGTCTGCGGTTCTTCGCCCTCCTCCAGTTCGTGGCCGCAGATTGTCGTGGTGATCTTCTCGCTGCCAATCCACCACGTAAAGAGACCCATCACCAGCAGGCCAGCAAAGGCGGATTCGATGATGGCGACGAAGGTGTAGGTGAGGTCAACCTGCTGCTCGAATATCCGCTCACCCTGGGGCGTCTCGATGTGTACCTTCAGCGAGGCCTTGACTTGTCGCACGAGGAGTCCCGGTGCTGGCATACCCAGCCCTGCGGCACTCCAAGATACCGCCGCCGCCGCTGCCATCGCCTCCGGCGTTGCCGTCAGGTATATCACAATGTCGCTGGCGTACTTGTACCGGAAGCCGGACGCAGGCAGGTCGGCGATCTCGCCCTGCGATGTCAAGGATCGCCAGTCGGTGAGTGCCATTAGCCGACCGCCAACTGTATGTTGCGCCAGGTACGCTGCACCAGGTACTCCTCGAACTTGACCAAGAACTCGGGGCTAGGCAGCAGGTGGATGTAGTGGTGGGTGTCGCCCTGCTCCTCTTCCGCCTTGCGCTCGTCTTCTCGCTGCTTCATGCGCTCGGGAGAGAGGGATTCGCGAATCTCGCGGAGGGTATCGAGTATGGTGCGCTGAAGGGCCGTCTCTTCTTCGGCAGCCGGGGCTTCAGCGGCTGCGGCCTCTGCCTCCGCCCTTGTTTGCCCACCCTCTAAGATTCTGCCAATCCATCCGAGGCCTGGCACGGTCTGCAATGCAGTCGGCAATATCTCGCCCCACGGTGCCTTAGCTTCGAGCTGCTGTTGCAATCTCTCGCCAGCGCCAAGGCCCTTATACCAATCGTACGCGCCGTAAGCAGCCGCCGCCACTGGAAGAAGCGGCAGAACAGGTGCCGCAGCCTCAGCACCTCCCAACCCGAGCAGCCGTGCGCCAACCGCCCGAAGACCGCCCGTAGCAACTTGTCCGATGCCGAGTACTGCAAGAAGACCTGCCGCAGTCGCTACGGGATGCTCCTCTGCGAACCCAGCAGCCTGCGCACCTCTCTCTGCCACCGGTGCCAGGCGCTCCCAGATGTCCTTGAGCTTATTCCACACCTTCTCCAACCAGTCAACAGCTTGGGGGATGTGTCGCACGATATACTCTACGCCCAGCAGAAGGCCCCTCAGTGCCCGCGTAGCCGTGTCCTGCAACCAGGCCTGGATCGCCTCGCGGTGCCCGCCGAACATATCGAGGAGCGTTTCGAGGACTGCGCTGATCGGCGCGAGCACGGCACCGATGAGGTCAACCTTGATCGTCGTGGTCAGAAGGTCAAACTGACCTCTGAGCGGCACAAGTTCCTCGCGGATGGCCTGAAGTTCCTCGGTGAGTGGCCTTAGCTCTTCGCCCTGGCGCAACGCCTCCTGGAATCGTCTCTCCGGCATCTCCATCATCGGCAGGAACTGCTGCGCGGCCTGCGGCCCAAGCGTTGCCGCCAGCATCGGGTAGCGCATCAGCTCAGGCAGCCCGCGCACCTGTGTGCGCATCGCTTCCAGCGTACCCGGCCAGTCCGTCTCGCCCTCCGGCCCTACTCCCATCGGCACCCCCATCGCTCCCAGGCGCGGCCCCAGGAACTCAGGGCGCATCTGCCACTGACCGAAGATGCCTGCGGTTGTCTCCGGCGAGACGCCGAAGCCCTGCATCGCCGACATCAGGCCGACCGCTGCCCCCGGCGTCTGCCCGCCGAAGTAGACGAGCTGCATCGCGCTCTGCGCGTACTGAATCGCCGTGTCAAAGAGGTCGCGGACGATCCGCACTACGCCACTCATTGCCTCTGTGATGGTCTCGGCAACGCGCCCGAACATCCCGCCCACAGCCACGAGGACGACGCCAGCACACGCGGCAATCGCGCCAGCAAACACGGCCCCGATGGCGATAGTAAGCACACTCGCCCCCAGCATCGTCAGGCTATTTACTGCCGAGACGAGGAGGTTCATGATCGCCCCGCCCACTTGCGTCACGCCAGCCCCGCTTGCGCCAAGGGGCGAGAGTGCGAGGCCAAGGCCTGCCGTGACCGCGCCCGCGCCAGCGCCAAGCACGCCGCCGAACGCGCCCGCCGCCTGATAGGGAAGCCCCGTATGCGTCCACGGACTACGGCCCAAGCGACTAGGTTCACCATCCTCTGCCTCCCCTAGCGCTTCAGGTGCGCCTGCGGGTTCGGCTTGCTGTGCTTCTTCGGCCTGCCTCTGAGCCTGCTCCGCCTTCTCCAGCTTGCGAGTCATCACAAGCTGATTGATGCGGTCTTGCTCGTGACTGGGGCAGTGCATGTTCGGATTCCAGCGCCCAAGTGAATCCGTCCAGCCGCACCACATGCGCCGCACATACCGCTTCCCCTGCTCACTCGCTATCTCTTCGACCTCGGGATCGTTCTCTTCCCACATATTAGAGTCCCGCCAGCGGACACTGCTTCATCAGCGCACTCAACTCAAACGCCCCCGAAAAGATAGCGGCGGCCTCGTAGAAGCGCCGCCGCGACATCATCCGACCCAACTCCCACGGGGCCTTCCCCGTGCTCCGCGCCACCAGGTAGGCATTGAGCAGCTCTTCGGCCCACGGCTCGATGGTCGCAGGCACCTCACCCCTCAGCAGGTCTACGCTGAGGGAGGCCAAGAAAGTTCGCCTCGCCTACGCTTAGTTGCGACTCGCGGACGATGGCGGCGGCGAGTTGCGACTTCACCCGACTAGGCAGCAGCTTCCGCGCCTCGCTGGTGCATTCGACGCCCGAAAGATTCCAGTCCGCGAGGCCACATTCGAGCAGCCAGTCAATCAGCTCGCCTATGCTCGCCCGCATAGACTTCGCGAGGCCGATGTCCATCTGCAACTGCGTGAGGCGGGCCACCATTGCCTCGGGTTCCAAGGCCTGCTGCGCGAGATCGCCAAGGCCAGCGGCATCCTGGAGTTCCTTGGCCTTATCCAGGAACTCGTCGAACTGCTCGTCCGCGAGGTCGGCGACGAAGAACTTGGTGCCGTCTATCGTCTCGACTGCCGCGTAGTAGCCCTCGTCACCGCGCAACTTGACTGCCATCGCAGAGGCCCCTTTCGTGCTGCTTTATCAGGTCACGCCGGTGGTCATCGTGATGACTCTGGAGACGTTATCGCTCGTCCACGCCATCGGCTGGTTCGCTTGCACCTGCTGGCCGCCGTACCGCTGGAGGTAGTTGTGGTCTATCACGATCTGGAAGTACTGGCGGCCTGCGCCTGCCCCGACTTCCTCGGCCCTGAGCGTCACCGCGCCCCAATCGTCGCTGTCGGCAAGGGCCGCAGGCAACTGGTCGTGCCAGTTGTGCGCGACGGTCACGCCCTCAAGCACAGGGAGGAGCGCCAGCGGCGTCCGGCTGATCGCCAACTCCGTAGCACCCAGCGCGTTGAACTGCTGCCGCATCCCGTGGCGGATGACCCCGTTAGTGATGTTCACCGTGGTGCGGGCGTTTATCGGGCGGTAGTCTGTCCCGCCCACCGTGTAGGCGAAGTCCTTCCAGTGCAGGACCTGGGCGGTTGGGACTGCCTTCGTCTGCCCGGTCGCGGCAATGAAGCAGATGGGCATCAGGTCAACCGTCGCCACCAGCGGCTGGTTCTCGGCGTACTCTATCCGCAGCGTGTTGAACAGAGTGTCGAGGCCCTGCTTCGCCCATACCTGCCCGGCGCCGAAGTCAGTGGCAGAGCCGAACTCGATGGTGTTGAGCGGCAGCCCGCTGACCGTCCCCGCCGCATCGGGGTCGGCGTGGTCGCGAATGGCATCGAGCAGGAAGGTCCCGTCGGCAACCAGTATCCGCGTCGCGATGGTGGAATGGCGACAGGTTGGTATCTCGTCTTCATCGCGCATAGAGCCGATGGCCTGCACGGGGACACGGTTCTCCGTGACCGTCCAGCCCGGCAGAGAACAGTAGCCGACGAGGCCGTTCACGGTGGCAACCTCGGCCGGGTCTCCGATGGTGTTTCCGGCCACCAGGCGCGCCGCTTGAGCCTTGTACTTCATGTAGCCCTGATAGCCGACTCGGTACTGGGCATTTGCGTATAGTGGCATCGGTCATGCCCTCCTCATAGTAGCAGTTCGCGGTCGGGAGCGGGATAGAAGTACACGCAGTCGTCGGCGGTTCCGTCATCGCCCGTCGCGTCGTCCACGTCGGAGACGCCGATGTACAGCGGATAGACGAAGGTCTTGCCGCCAGCGATCGTGTAGTTGTGCAGCAGGTTGCCCGTCAGTTCGATGCTCGTGTCGCCCACAATGCCGTCGGCCTTTATCGTGCCTATCTCCTGGGCAATCCACACGCGGTTCGGACTGTCGCCAGTCCACTGCGAGAGCAGCACCTTCTGGCCGGCGGCGAACTGATCCGTGGTCGCCACCTTGACCACTGCTTGCCCTGCGTCGTTGTTCTCGTCTTGGAGCGTCTCGCCCACGATGTAGGTGTCGCCCACCTCAGCGGCAGCGGCCACGGTGATAATCACATCCTCAGTCGTGGGGTCAATGCCAGCCGCGTGATCGCAGGTTACGGTCATGGCCCAGTCATCCGCGTCCTTCACCGTCACCCGCGCCCAGATCGGGCTAGGGCCGTTGGTTGTCTCCGACATATCCGTTCCTGCGGTGAAGGCTCCCGCGCCCGCGCCGTTGCCGATCATGTGCCCAAGCTCCAGGCCAGGTGCGCTTGCGCCACCATCTGCCCGGCTTCCGATGTTAGCGACGCTCAGAATCCCCGCGTTCACGCACTCCTGCCACACCTCTGCTGCTTGCAGGGCAATCCGGCAACGACGGGCGGTCAAGAGACCGTCGAATGAGTCTAAGGCGAGGTCGAGGTTGGCGTAAGCCTGTATGTCCGCGAGCACCTGCGTCATCTCGTTGAAGTCGCCCAGGTACATAGCCGCAAACGCCGCGTCCAAGGCGGTGAGCTGCGGGCCCTCCACCCTGTTCTCGTAGTCCTCGTCATCGGCAGCGTCGACTCTGTCCCACAAGTCAGTCCCACCTGTGCAAGCTAACATCGCTGCCGACACCTGGTAAGCAATGCGGTCGAAGATTCCCATCAAGGATGTGTCCGGGCCTGTCAGCGCCATCTATCTCAACTCCTCAGTATCGTTCTCGCTCAACTCTCCCACAGATTGCTTTGCGGCGACTGGCGCATCGTGAACTCGGCGATCCAGCCCGAATACATCGGCCAATCAGGGGGCACCATGCTGAAACCGGCGGGGAGCAGCCAGTTCCACAGTACTCTGTCACCGTCGTAACGCGGGCCGACGACGCCTGGCATTGAGAGGACGGCCCGCACGCACTGCACGATGTCCAAGCTGTCCTGCACTTGGCGGCGCGTGATCTGCGGCATGTAGGCGCAGGTCACAAGCACGTGCGCGTCGTCCCCGTAGTGGGTGCCCAACTGCTCCGTCCGTATGCTGCTGCCGACCAGGATCGCCGGTATCTTGGCGGCGTCCAACTCCACACCAGCATAATCCCACGTCTGGATCGCCGGGAACTCAAAGTGCGCCAGCACCTGCGGCAAGTTGTCGTGCAGGATGGATAGGATGGTATCGAGCGCGGGCACACCGCGCCCGGTCTGATTCATGTGAACCAGGATGTCTGCGAGGTCGTATTCGGGCATTAGTCAACTCCAGCAGTTCCGAACTGCCCCTCCAACGCTCTCTGTCTCATCGAGGCCCGCCGCGCCTCTGCCCGCCACGCATTGACCAGCCGAGGCCAGAACCAGCGCGGCACCGTCTCCCAGGGGCCGTGCGCCTGCATCTTGACAGTTCCGTGCGCCAGGAAAAAAGCGACGGGCGCTCCGCGCTCGCTCTTCCGCTCGTTCCAGAAGGTCAGCACAACACCATCGGGCGTCGCCATAAGCGAGTGCCGCCATGCTGCCTCAAACTGTCCGGTGTGCCGATGCACTACGGCCATCGTCGCGACGCTCCCGCGTATGCCCGCGATGTGCCGCCAACTCTCGCCCTCCGGTGTCCGCCACGATACCTTGCGCGGCTCCCCCAGCTTGCGCCAAGTCAACTCCTCCTCGGGCTGTCCGTAGCCGTAGGGGTGTCCCATCAGGCGCAGATCGCGGTAGGATAGCGGGCCGCGCGAGAGCGCGCGGAACATGTCATACATCTGCCCCGCCATCTGGCGAATCGGGTCAAGGTCCATCTGTGGCGCGTAACCGCTGTGCAAGCGCAGGGTCAGCACGGTGTTGCCGCTTGCGTCCTTCTGATACCAGTCTGCCGAGGGCACGGCCTCAAGGCTCATCTGCAATGGCTCGGAGACCAGGCCTTCCTCGCCCTCCTCGTACTCGGCGGGCTCGACGCCCTCCGTTGCCGCGTAGGGCACTGGCCTTGCAAACGGCCAGCGCGTCGCTTCCGCCGGACGCTCATAGACGGGATGGGTGCGTTCGGCGAACTGCCAGAGTGCGAGGTCCACGTTAGCCCTCCACCGGGTGCTTGATCGTCAGTCGCCCCGACTGCGGCATCAGGCTGTCCCTACCCGCTATCGGCCTCGGCGTCCTCAGGCTGCTGCCCGTGTACCAGAAGACCGGGTTGTAGAGATAGTGCACGGCATAGGTTGCAGCCGCGCCTGGGTGTGAGCCGCCGTCCGCCCAGACCACCTTCCCTGTCTCTGCGTCGAAAGTGTAGTCTGTCCTCGCCGCGAACTCCGCGTCGCTGCTCGCCACGCTCAGGAGTTCGGTCGGGTACTCCTCCGCCAGCGCATCGTCGCCGTACTTCACGCGCTCCTTCTTGTGCAACTCGCGCCCCAGGAGCACGAGCCGATCCCAGTTCCCGAATGCCAACTCGTCGGCCATCGTCACGCACAGCAACTCGCCCCTGAGCAGCAGGCCCAGGTCTGGGTGCAGGTATTCCCTGCGCACCTCGATTATCAGGGCCTTCTCATTGCCCGCCAGCACCCGCTCGTGGTACACGTACCCATACTGGCACTTCTCGCATCCCCGATGGTCGCCATAGTCGGGATCGCCGGGGTCAAGGCAGTCGCACGGCAACGCCTCCAGCCACCGCACACGCTCACCGTGCAGCCGGATCGCCTGCCTGCAAGCCGCCGGGTTCAGCATCAGATGATCAGCATCCTCGGGGGCCGATACCGCTTCTTCCACTCGTCTAGGAACTGCTCTACGCGCTCCGCCCGCCGCTTGAGCCGCTGCTCGACAGCATCAAAGGACTGATTTATGCCGTCCATACTCACCGACGAGACAACGTTGTCCTGGATGTCCTCGAAGGTGTAGAGGGCCGCTTGCGCCGCAAGGTGCCGCCGCAAGTCGCGCAGGTCGGCCTCCTGCGTCGGGTGCTCGTACCCCGCCGTGTAGTCAACGCAGATGAACTGCGGGACGATCTCCCAGGGCCACCCCCGCGACAGCATCGGCAGGAATGGAATCCCCTCCATCGTCAGCATAGCGGCGGCGGTCGCGATGGGCAGCAACTTCACAATGCCCAGGTTCTTCTGTATCCGCAGCCAACTCTGCGGCACATCGAGAATCTGCAAGTCCTCCTCGAACTCCATCGAGACGCGCTCAACGCTGATAATCGGCCTTCGCCGCATCATAAAGACCGGCAACGTCCTCAGCTTGTGTTGCGTCCAGTCAAGCGCGGGTTCCTCGATGTCGTAGTCAACGCCCTTCACCAAGCCGCTGTGGGGGCGCATCTTGATAACGACCTTGCCGCTGACGTGCGCCTCCAGTTCCCGCTCGAAACGGTCGGTGGCCGCCTGGATGTTGTCGCTGATGATGCGCTCTACGTCCTCCACCTGTTCCAGGTACGGCGAGAGGCCGATGAGCCGGTCTTTCACATCCTGGACGGTCACGTCCTCAGTCACCATCGCCAGGTGCCTCCGGTTCGGCTGCGCCCTGCGCGTACTCTATGAGCTTTTCTTTCGGCGTGTGCTTGTACTCGATCTCCAGCCCCAGCACGTCGCGGCAGTACACGTACAGCTCTGCCCTGGTCATCGCCGCGAAGTCGGGCAAGGCCTCGTCCTCCGTCTCGCCACCCTCCACGGGCGGCACTTCTTCGTCCACCTCCGCAGGCACCTCAGCCTCGACGGGGGGCGCGGGCCTGTCACCGCTGCCCACTTCATAGGATGGGGAAGCCTTGGCCGAGGCGAACTGCGAATCGCCTAGAGCGTCCGGTGGCGAGATTCGCAGGCCGGGACCGGGGCGTTTGACCACGCCGATAGCGTAACCGGCGTCGTCAAACGCCACCAGTCCGTCGCCCAGCCAGACTTCGCTGCCTGCAAAACGCTCACTGCGGATTGTCGGCATGATACGCTCCTTTGTCTGGCTGTCGCTGCCCTAGCAGTCTCCAACTCGGCCCGCCCGAGTCCACTCGTAGTGGAAGTCGGCCTCTCCGCCACCGTAACCGTAGTCGGCTCCACCAGCACCGAGCGCACGTTCGAACTCCACCACGAACTGGGTGCCCGTTGTGCCGTCGAGCACTATGCGGAGAGTCAGGTTCGGCTCGACGACGAAGCGCGGAACACCGGCCAAGCAGAAGTCGTACTGAGCCGAGTGGTCTATCGTGACCTCCACGGTGGCGCCCGCGGCGAGGTCTGTAATCCAACCGCTGCCACTGGCCGTCTTTACCTCCAAAGCGGCGAGCCGGTCGCCCAGTAGCACTTGATTCGCGACCGTGCACATATCGTTCAGCCGCCGCTGTTGTTCAGTCGTCAGAGGGTCAGGCATGTCGTTCCTCCTTAGTAGTTAGGGGCGGCCCGAAGGCCGCCCCTAACCCAGATGTCTGCACTCACGCGGCTCGCGCTATCCGACCGGCGCCCAACCAGCCACGTTGGACGGCAGGACGTTGATAATCGCCGCGTGCCAATTCGGTTTCGGCACCCGGAGATAACCGTATAGGTTGAGCAGGAACGGGATGACCGGCCCGGTGATCGCCAGGTCGAGCTTCGTCATCGGCAGAAGCTGTCGCCAGTCAATCGCCATGTCCGCAGCCTCACCAGAGATGAGGTGCATCGTGGTCGTGCCCGTCACCCAGTGGCCGTCAACCGTCAACTCGTCGCCAACGCCGTCGGTGATCGCGAAGTCCGCGTGGAAGCGGCAATCGGTGGCGTCGGCAGCGTCCACCTCGGACAGGTAGACGCGGTAGCCGGTCGTGTCCGCATCGCCGGAGGTGATGTTGATGAGAATGCGCGCGCCCGCGACCAGCGTTACCGCCTGGGCCACAGAAGCAGCACTCTCGCCGGTCTCGTTGATGTTGCTCACCCGGACGAAGTAGTCACCGGGCGGAAGGTTGGCCGCGTCGTGGATCGCCCCGGCATTGCCGGTAAGCGCGTTGACCGTCGGCACACCCGGCGCGTCTGGCCCAGCACTTACATCGGGTGCGCTCATGCGCCAGCCGCACCTGATGAAGCGGTCGGGCTCAAAGTTCACGTCGCCGTGAACCGTCGCCAAGGCCCGCTGACTTGCGCCCACGCGAATCCTGCCGTCGGTGCCCTGCACCGGGATGACGATGCGCTGATTGACTTCCAGCGCGGCGTCAATGTCCGCCTGACACATGGACGAGTGGTACACGTCGGTCAGTGTGCCGCCCTCGTCATATACGACCCCGGCAAGTTCCTGGAAGCGGTCCTGCGTGTTGACGGCGGTTCCGTGCGCGTCGCTCACGAGTTCGCCGCCCTCTGCGACAGTGATGGGCAGCAGGCCCGTGATGCGATTCGGGAACACGGTGTCGTCGCCGGTGAAGAGGTCCTGCTCAAGACGGCCAAGGATCCGCCTGGTCCCGGACACTTCCTGAACCGTCATTGGATCCTCAATCATCCGTACGACCGTGGCAACGTGGCTGACCTCGCGCCGGTCCCTGTAGTACTTGACCAGCGCGGTCTCGCGCCGAATCGTTGGGTCCACGAGCGAGGGGTTGGCGGTCTCGCCGACTGCCACGCCCCACTCAGAACCGTACTCCGTCCGTATGTCGAATTCGTCAACAGTAGCTCGGACGGCTGACTTTTTCAAAGCCTTGAAGAGCTTGATGTGCTTCTCTCCCCACAGAGTATCAAGGAGAGTCTGCTCCAAGGACTCAGGAATGAGCGCCCGACCGCCCGTGAATGCGGACGAATCGGTGCCCGTCCCTGCGGTTATGGCCTTGAGCAAGTCGCCGACGTTGGGTTCCTGCCCCTCAAGTGCGGGCAAGAACCATTCGGGATAGTCTGCCGCAACAACGTTGTCCATCGTTCTACCTCCTATGTCATGTCGCGCAACTGAAAAAGCACACTCAGTTGAATGTGCTCGTGTGCGCGTCCTAACGGGTTGTCAGCCGCCCTCGGGCGGGTCGCGTCTAGTCGTCGTCGTCCAGCTTGCGGAAGATGGCACCGGCACGGGCCAGCGCCATATCAGTGCCGTTTGCCACTGCCTTGCGTAGAACCGTTGCCTCCTCCGCACTGATCCGCCGGGCCTTGACCGCCTTTGTGATCTTGCTGGAGACCTCCTCCGGGTCGAGATCGGGGGTCTCCCCGCCCGGCAAGCCCTTGGTCACAGGCCGGTAGCCGCCAGGTTGTGGCTTGCTGCCCTCCTCATGCTCACGGGCACCCAAGTGCTCCTCCAGTGCGTCCATCCGCCCGGTCAGGCCCTCGGCCAGCGTGGTGATGGCCTTCATAAGGTCCTGGGCCGTCTCCTGCTGGCGGGTGTCGAACTCCTCGAGGACAGCGCGAAACGCAGGTTCCGCCTCGATGACGGGGCCGAGGTCTTCATCCTCCGCGAGGAACTCGCTCACGGACTTGCTCACCTCTTCCTCATCGTCCTCGACCTCCGCCTCCTGCTCCTGCTCCTCCTCCTCCTGCTCGCCCTCGGCGGTCTCGTCTACGGCCTTCCTGACCTTGCGGGGAGGCCGCTGCTCTTCCTCCTCGCCCTCCTCCTCAAGTTCGGGTGTGCCTGGTTCTGCCAGCATTTCTTCCAGCTCCTCGTCAGTTGGGGGTTCCTCGTCTTCCCCCTCCGCCTCCCCCTGAGTGAGTTCCGATACTTCGCTAAGCTCCTCCTCTACGTCCTCCACTTCCTCCTCCACGCCCTCCTCCTCGTCGTCTATCTTGGCGGCCTTCGTGAAGATTGCCGCCAAGTCGGAGAGCAGACTTTTGAGAATCCTGCCCTTCTGCCTTGCCATCTTGTCAGCTCCTTTGTCTTGGGCGGCGGAAGTGCCGCCAGCGGTATGTGCGTCTACTGCCTTCGTGACCTTCTGAGCGACCATCTTGACGTGACATTCCGGGCAAGTCGGCGCGGTCCCAACGCGCCCCACCGTCTCCTTGCCGCACTTGGGACAGCCCCAGGTTGTAGTTTCCAGCGCACCGTGCAGGCTCTCCGGCGTCATCGCCCGACCGCCACCGAAGTCGGCATGTTCGGTTCCCGCGCCCGCGATGAGCGCCTTCGCGACGACCACCACCGGGAGGTCGCACCCGCCCTCGGCGCAGGAGACGGCCTCGCTGAGAGACTTCGCGATGCGTGCGTAGCTGTGCGTATTGATCGGAAACGGGGCAATGGCGACCTTGGTGATGAAGGCGCGTTCGGTTGCGGGGTGGACAGTGCCGTCGGGTGCTTGCGTCTGCCCCTGCGCGACGCGCCCACCCTGAAGCGAGAAGCCGAGCGGGTATCCCTGCTTGAGGGCGTGTCGGGTGCTGATGAGGTCCTCGTGCGGCACCTCGTCCTCGGAGGGAGGGTCAACCCAGCCCTTTAGGTAGAAGGCCTTGTCGCCGACCAGCACCCCGCCGAGCTGGTCCTTTATCTCCGGGAAGTACTTCTCGGCGACTGCGCGGTCAATGAGCCCCGCCTTCGTTATGCGCCCCACAGGGGTCTTGCCGTGATCCCAGTTGAATATCCCGCGCGTCTCCAGGAGTTGTATGGTATCGGTGAGGCCGCTGCCCTTGATGATCTCGTTCTCCAGGTCAACCGACTCGTCGGAGGCAATGCCCTCGACCCATATCCTGCCGTCGTCGTCCACGGTGGCCTTCGCCATCGGGACGTAGAAGACCCAATCAGGTTGTGGCATAAGATCATCCCCAATAGAAAAAGCCCGCCGGTGAAGGCGGGCCGTGAGCGTCGGAACTAGGTGAGATCAGGCGGCTGGTGGTGTCTCTTCCTCGTGCCCCTCGCGCGTCAGCTTCACCCCGCACTTCGGGCACGTCTTCGCGGAGCAGGCCTCGGCAGTATCGTGCTCTTCCGTGTAGTCGCACTTCGGGCAGACGCACTTGCCGCCCGGCCCCTCGGCGAACCCGCCCATGCGCCCACGGCCCACGGCCTTCGTGACCGCCTCGCGGAGATGCTCTGGAACGAGAAGGGGTCTTCCCTCACTCATCATTATCGTCTCCTTGGACTTGCAATCAGGGCTTCACCGCGAAGCCCCTGTTGTTGTTCCCTATCTGTCTGCTGGTTGCGCAGGTGGCGGGCAAGCCGTCGCGCCCGCGCCCGTTCCACGAGCGAGGCCGAGTACATTTCCTCGGCGGCGCGCAGTCGGTGCGCATCGCCCTCTTCCCGCACGGCCTTCCCCTGCCGCTCAAGCTCCTCGCCCCGCTGCTTCTCCATCAGGTCTGCGGCGGCCAGAAGCTGGGCGTCAAGCGCGTCGCACTCGGAGAGTCCGCGCTCACACCTCGCGAGTAACCCTCTCAGTTGACCGCGCAGATTCATCCTGCGGCGACTCCCATCATCGCACCCGACAACGCCTCCGACCGCGCGTTGCGAATGTCTGCGGCGAGGCCGGTGTCGTCAATGTTCTCCGTGTCCTCCATGAAGGTGTTCATCAGGTCGGCCTTGTCGCGCACTATCTGGTGGCGGCGCTCCTCAAAGGGCGTTGCCGTCTTCGCGGTGTGAATCTCGATCCCGCCCCACCTCTGCGTCAGCCGGTCCTCGCGCCCTTCCCGCTGTTGCAGGGTCTTCGCCGTCCAGGGCTGGTCATAGTGATACATCCACCTGCCGCGCTCCATATTCAGCCCGGCGGACCCTGCCTCGGAGCAGACTAGGATGTCGTACTTCGCCGCCTTGCGCCTCGCCGCCGCCTGCTCAGACAGTTCGGTGATGTTTCGATGCTGGTCTGCGTTGAAACCGGCCCTCACATTCTCGCTTTCCTCGCCGTTCTTCCCGCCCGTGATGGTGCCAACCCGGAAGCCCTTCCCCTCCAATGCCTCGCGCAGCAAGTCCACGCTCTCTAGGCTCTGCGTGAACACGAGGCCAGGCACCTGTCCGCCGTCATCATCGGCGTCGCGCTTGCTCTGGGCCAACTCGATAACGTCCTGTATCCGGGGGTTGTGCTCCGCGGGCGCGTGCATCACGACGCGCTCAATGGCTCGGTCGCGGGTGAACCCAAGGGCCTTGCCAGCATCGCCCAACTTGCGCACCTTTGCGGCCTCGTCCAGGCCCTCAAGTCCCTTCGGCCCAACAAGCTCTGCCAGGGCATCCCTGCCCTCTCTGCTTCCTTCGGCTGCGCGTCGCGCACGTTGATACGCGTCCAGTGCCTTCCCGTATTCAGCCTTCTGCCAGTCGGAGAGTGCAATCGGTCGCTGCACCTTCGTCCTCTTCACGCCGGTATCTACGTCCTTGGCGTAGAAGTAGGGCATGACCAGCCGCTGAAGGGCGTCGCGCGAAGCGCGAGTATCCAGGCCATAGCGCCTGTGGAACTGCTCCCAGCCCTCGGGCTTGAACTTGTCCGGTCGGACCTTGCAGAGTGCATCGTAGAGTTCGGAGGCATCGTTCTTGACCTGCGTTGCGGTTGCTGTGATGAAGTACTCCGCGCCACTCGTCGTCGCATCTGTCACGTTCGCCAGGCGCGAGTTGGGCTTGCCCTTGCGGTTCAGAGCGTCGTGTGCTTCGTCGCACATCGCGAAACCGTACTGCCAGCCCTGTTCCTCCAGCGCCTTGTTGACGGCATCCTGCCTCTCGTCGGCAGGGCCAGTGAGCAGGAAATGCGAGGCTTCGTTGGTGTCTCCCCCGAACTTGCTCTGCGCAACGGCCCACGTCACGTCCTCGCGCCAAGCCTGATGACTGACCGCAACCATCTGCGCCTCTGGGTCGGCGTACATCTGGCGCCGTTCGTCTGCGCTGGCCGAAGGGTCCGCGAAGTAACGGAACTTGCCCGGCTCCACGAAGCGATTCATCTCGCCGCCGAACTGCGCCACGATCTTCGGCGGCACGATGAAGAGGCCGCGTTTGACCTTGCCCTGCGCCGCGAGGTCTGTGAAGCCGCCGATCCCGATGAGGCTCTTGCCGCTGCCAGTAGAATAGTGCAGGCCGAAACGCTTGACGCGCTCAAGCATCCTGATCGCCCGCTGTTGGTGGACGTAATCCCCCGACATGCTCACGTCCTGCGGAATCTCTACGGGATGGTCGGGATCGAAGGTCGCGGCCACCTGTGACCACACCCGCCGCGCCTGGGCCTCCGCCGTCTTGCCGATGGTGAAGTGCTGTGTGGAGGGCGGTCGCTCTGCGAAGAGTGTAAGCTGCATCTTCCTGGCCTTGGCGAGTATGCGCTGGGCGAGGTCGCTCACTTCGCCGGGAGCGTAGCGGCCCTCGGCATCCCTTCTCCGCAGTCCGTCGTACATCTTCCGCAATGTGGCATTGTCCGCGTCCAGCACGCGCTCCAAGGTTTCCTTCGGCATGAGGCCGATGATATGCTTGAGCGGGTTGGCGATGTCCGCGCGGCCACCCTTGACCTCCCTGCCCGTTTCGCGCCCGTACTGCGTGGCGAACTTCTCAACCAGTTCGCCCTTCACCAAGTCTTGGAGGGAATGATAGGCCGCCTGCGGACTGCCTTGCGCCTTGACGTAGCGCGTCCACGCGTTCTCCGCACCAGCGACCTCCTCAGCCGCGACACGCTCCTGAAAGGCTTCGGTCTTGCCGCGTGTGACGGGTTCGACCTCGCCGAAGATCGTGGCCTGCCCCGCGATGACCTTCTCCCCCTCCGCCGTCGTTGCCGCACGGCGTTCTCGTGTCTCGGCGGCCACCGGGCGCTTCTCCTCCGTCAGATGCTCCCAGAAGTAGTCTCTGAGAAGCGCGGCATCCTCAACTCCGAAGTGAGCCAGCGGCTTGAATGCCACCTTGCCCCCAGGGACCTCGTTGAGTGCCCGGTGCATCGCGTCGTAACTCTGCGGAACCGATATGCGCTGACTGTCCAAGGCGGCGTGTTCGGGGTCCTCGCGCTCGCGTATGGGCGCGACCAACTCCTGCGCCAGGCTCTCCCAGTCGTCGTCAGCGCCCGAGGCGGGGAACAACCCCATCATCGCACGCTGGTATTCGCCCACCTGCGCGTCGTCCAGATGGTCGGCCTGAAACTCCGGCGATAGCATCCTGAAGCGCAGGCTGCCGACGCTGCCTGCCCCATCGTTGGCGAGCATGTTGCCCGCATAATCGCGAATGGCACCGCCCAGTTCCTCGCCGGTCTTCCCCTTGAACTCCGGCGTCGCGTCCCACTCATAGGCCCGCTGGATCGCGACATCATCGTAGTAAGCATCCGACGGGCGGCCCATGATACCATCCGGCAGCCAACCCTCTTGGTCGGCCTCGCCCTTCTTGATGCCGATGGCCGCCTCGTACAGTTCGCCCTGCTCTGGGTCGGGCGGTTCTATCAACTTCCGCCAGCCCTTCTCCTCCAACAGCAGGTACTTGTGCGGGCCGTCCGACTGCACCTCGTACTCGCCTTCCTCAAGTCCGAGCGCGGCGGCGATCTGGTATGCCTGCTTGCCGCCCAGTTCACCAAGGGCAACGTCAATCCGCTCATGTTCTTCGCCCAGGGCCGCGTTCATGCTGCCCAGCATTTCCAGGCGACCGAGGGCAACGCCCACTACGCGCTTGGCCTCCTCCAGCTCCTCTCGGCGCTTGTCGTTCGCCGCCTCGATTGCCAGCAGCGATTGCACACCATCGTCGCCAAGTTCGGGGAGGTCCTTCACGGCATCTTCCGCAGCGGCAAGCCGTTGCTTGCCCTCGGCAACGGCATCTTTCGCCTTCTGCGCCTGTGTCCTTATGTGATGCTCACGGAGGGCCTCGCGCGCCGCCTCCGTATCGCCGTTCATTTCCTCCTTCAGCAGTTCACTGAAGATCGCGGCGGAGGCGTCCGGCCCAAGAACGTCTACGGTCTCGCGGCCCATCCCGACCGGCTGGTGGAATGTAGCTTGGCCGATCTCCTCCAACTGGCGCGTGTGGCCCTCGTGTATGTGCTGCTCGATGCTGCCCGTGCGCTCCTCGACCGCCTCTACCTCCGACAGCAGTTCGTCTGCCGCAACTAGCCGCGCGCGGTCTTGCAGGCCCATAGTCACGCGCTTCATTGCCTGTTCGTCCGACAGTTCCGTGGTCTCAACAAGGGCCGCGCCAGCGGGTATCTCGATGCTGCCGGGAGCCAGGGCCTCAATGCCGCGCTCCTTCGCCTTCAGTTCGCGTTCGTGCTGCTTCCACTGCTCGCGCGCCACGAGCAGGCGACGCGCCTGCGCGGGGTCGGCTACCTCGCTGGAGAACTCGGGGCGGTGCAGGCCCTCCTCGCGGAAGGGCTTGTCCTCCGTGCGCGCCTCGGCGGCACCCACCTGGAGCATGTCTACGTAGTCTCTTGCCTTCTGCGCGTCCTCAATGTAGCCGCCCTCCTCCGCCGCCTCAAACGCCCTGGTGGTCGTGAAGCGAGCGCGTAGCCGTGCGGCATCGGGACCCATACCGTGCGCCTCGGCCAGGTTCGCCAACAGTGCCGCGTAGCCAAGGCCCGAGTCGTCCACCTCGTCGGACATCAACTCCTCGGGGTTTGTACCGTCCAGGGCCTCGGCGATCTCGCGGTCGTGCTGTCCTATCACGAGGTCCTTGATCTTCTCGTCAAGCTCGCGCGCCGCCCGTTCCTGCCAGCGTTCGCGTGCCGCCTCTATCCGGCGCACACTGTCTTCCGACATCCGCGTCTTGTCCTCGTCGGAGAGTGCCACCGGCCCCCAGCCCTGGACTTCGGCGACGGTCTTCAGATATTCGTGCGTCGCCTCCGTCCGTGCCTGCGCGACCTCCGTGCGGGCGGCGGCACGTTCGCCAAGTTCCGCCTCGGACATTGCGGCCTCGCGTGCTTCCCTCTCTCCTTTTTTCTCTTCCCGCCGCGCCCGCGCCTCAACCTGGTACTGGCGCTTCGTCTTCAGGCGGCTTATGCGCCGATAGTTCAGCGCCCCACCCGCCCCGCCGACGATGTGCCCACTGCTGCTGCCCTCCTTGTCCAGGCGCAGCAGGACGGGGTAGCCCTGTTCCTCCTTGCCCTGCGGGTGAATCGTTATCCAGCGGTACAGCGGATTGCCGCGCCAGTCTATACTGTCGCCCGCCGCCTTGCTCATCAGCATAGTACGCGGCGGGCCGTTGCGGTGCCGTAGGGACTGGACATCCTGCACCGCACCGCAGAGGGCGCAGACGGCGGCCTTGTAGACCTTCCCGTCGTCACCGCGCACCAGCAGTTCGTGCATATCAAGGTGCGCACAGTCCTCGGGCCGCAGGATCGGCCACGGGACCCGCGACTGCTTGCCGCCCTGGGGCCGCCTAGTTCGTGCGAGGCCGACTACGGCCACTATGATAGCCCTCCGAATCGTATCCGCCCCAGCACTTCCTGACACTGCTCATACCGCTCAAGTGCGTCGCGGGCCTCGCCGCTGGTCTTGGCGGCCTTATACTCGTTGTGCGCCTTCGACGCCAAGGCCTTCAGCCTCTCTACCTGGCGGCGGAGGGCAACGTCGGTCGCGGCGAGTTGCTTACGAAGTACCTGCGGCATTGTTCTCTCCGAACGATAGGCGCGTCCCGTGCCCATTCACAGGTACGTTCACCACGGGATGATACCGCAGGTAGGCCCGGTGTCGCCCAGTGAACCGCATAAGCGCCCTCGCCGACTTATTCAGCCCCGCCTGCGCCAGCAGCGCGGGCACCGTCGCATTGAGCAGCTTCATCTGGTCGTCCAGCACATGCCACTCCTCGGCCTCAAACGGGCTGTCCGTCTTGTAGGTGTGGACGCCCACGTCTCCCTCGCGCGGATCGCGCGCCACGCGCCCTTCGGCCTGTAACATCTGGGCGGCATCATCCGGCGCGCCCATGATGTGGACGTGGCTCGCGGCTTGCAGGTTGTGTCCCGCCGAGGTGCTCGCGTCTATGATGATGAACGGGCAGTTCGGGTCCTCGCCCCACTGCCGCTTGCGCTGGCTGATCTGCGCCGCCTTGACGCCGCTTGTCTTCGCGATGTTCTTGATCTGACTACGCTTGTACCCTGCATCGGCCAGTGCTTGCACCACCGTCCGGCGCTGCTCCGGTCCCGACACGAAGACCACATGCTTCGCCAGCGGATCGCTTGCCTTGACCTCTGAGAGGAAGTCCGCGATCTTTACGTTCGTGGCTGCATCCCCGTCATCCACGTTCACGCGCTGAAGGCGCTCCATCTCCGCCAGGGCCTTGCGCTTACCGCCCCGCCCACGGAAGCTCGCTATGACTTCCTCGCGCCGAGCCTCGATCTCTCCCTCGCGCTTCTTCTGCGCCTGCGAAATGCTGCTCGCGTGGTGCCGATGGTCAACCTCGTAGCTTCGCTTCTCCAGGGCCGAGCTTGAGACGTAAGGCTCGATCTCGTCACGCAGGAGCTTCGCCAGCCCGGCGTCCTGAGCGTTGGTGCCCGCCCCGAAGCCGCCGAAGGCACGCTCGAAGCGCGTCCGATAGCCGAGTTCGCCGGGGTTCGTCCAGTTGACGATGTTGTAGGCCTCCACGGGCTTCTCGCGCGCGGGCGTCGCCGTCAGTGCAATCCGGTGCTCGAAGGGCATCTTGAACAGCCGTTGCGCCTGCGCCCCAAGTCGGGCGGATGCGCGGCTCTTCAAGAGCTGTGGTTCGTCAACGCAGGCGGTTCCGAAGCCCCCGTTCTCAATCGCGCTAGTGTCAAAGCTCGCGTCGCGGTGACTCGCGATGTAGACGCCGGGACCCTGGTAGTAAAGGTCTGCGCGGCCCTCCTTCGTCGCTCCTTCGGGCACCTCGTAGATGGGCAGGTCGGTGAACTTCTTCGCCTCAGCGATCCACTGTCCGACCTGGCCCTTCGGCACAACCATCAGGGCCTTGTGTTCGGGGTCTTCCTTCAGCTTGTGGGCGGCAAACCCTAGTGCGGTGAGGGTCTTGCCCGCCCCCGTAGTTCTGGCGACAAGTCCGCCGCCAGCCTTCAGCAGCCAGTCTATGTCGTTGCGCTGCTCCTTGCGCAGGCGGAGTGGTTCGCCCTCGACCTTGCGCTTGAAACCCGGTGGCGCGTCCGCCTCTGCGACCTCCGCCTCATTGTTCTTGGCGCCCTGCCATTCGGCGTTGCGCGTCTTCAGCTTCTCCTCGTAGTTTATGAACCGCTGCAAGCCCAGGGCCGTCGTGCGTATCTCCCACTGGTTCGTCGCCGGGTTGTTGACAAGCTGCACGTTCTTCCCCGTCTTCAGCTTCAGCGCGTCAAGCCGCTCCTGCGCGTCCGCCTTCCTCGCGCCGCAGATGAGCGTCACCTGCTGGTCACTACCGCGCATCGCCATCTGCATTGCGCCGAGGAAGTTCGCCGATGCCTCCAGCGAGCCGAGGCCAACACCCAGGTTGCGGCGGCGGCGAAGCAGGTTCTCCGCCTTCAGCGCCTCCGCGCCCTCCTCGCTCAGAAGGCCCTTGTCCTGGTGCTGCTCGATGAGCTTGTACTCGTCGAGGAGTTGCGCGTTCGCCTCCAATGCCTTGCGCTCGGTCTTCTCCTGGTTCTCAGAGTTCCAGGTCTCCACACGCTCGGCGACCTGCGCATAGTCGGCTTCCGACAAGCGTTCGTGCAGGTCGTAGGCGAGCGCGGCTGCCGCTCCCGCAGGGGCGAGGGCACGCACGAGCCTTCCGACGCTCACGCGCCGCCCCAGGAAGTCACCGACGAGGCCGGTCAGGGCACTGCTCGCCCCCTCGTCCATGTGGCCCGCCAGCGTGTTGCCGAGATCCTCGTTCCAGTGGTCGGACAATGCCTGATAGAGACGATCCGTGCGCTGCTCCGGCGGGGCCGCCTCATAGCGGCGCATCGCCTCCGCCAGCTCCTGCTCGCTGACGTTCTCCGCTTCGACCGTCAACTGTTCAAGCGCGGCAGTGGGGCGGCCCTCCAGTTCCGGGAGCTTCTCCAGCCCGGCTCTTAGCTTGCGCTGCTCCAGGGCCGCCCGCTGGAAACCCTCATAGCTGCCCAGGAGTTCGCCAAGTGCTTCTTCGCTCTCAAGCTGCCAGTCTTCCTCGCCCTTCGCCCGTCGCCGCGATCAAACGCGCCCCATAATCTCCCGCATCGTCATGCCCGCGACGGGAGGCGCTTCGGCCTCCGCTTCCTCGCGCAACTTCTCCGTCCGCTCAAGCTCGATTTCGCGTTCCGCTGGCTCGGGGGCAGGTTCTTCCCTGCGCTCCTCTACCACCTCGGCTGCGCCCACTGCGGCGGGAGCTTCGGCCTGCGGCGGCACCTCGCGTCGCTCACCCGCAGGGACAAGCGCATAGCGGCGCTCCTCCTCAGAGTAGATGCCCACGTGTTCGGGTTCTGCGAACTCCTCAGCATACACCGACGGCGGCGGCGTCCATCCCGCCTCCAGGGCCGCCTCTTCGACGGGGGCCGCTGGCAGCGCAACCTCGGCGGGGCGAGCGGTCGCCTCCTCCACCGCCCTCTCAACGGCGTCGGCCACCTGCAACTCTATCTCCTGCTCGGTAGCGTCGCGCTTGGGCACCGGCGGCGGGGGCAGCATTGCGGGGTCGAGGTAGGTCGGCACCTCTATCTCCTGTCGGGCTGCATCGCGCGCCGCCTCAAAGTCCTCGCCGAGGTCCTCCATCCGCTGGCGGACGCGGCGGGCCAGCCGCGCAACGGCCTTCGCCCGCTTGTCGTCGGCTTTGTTCTGCGCACGGGCCACCGCCGACATCACGCTGCTTGCCCACTGCCGCGCCGTGGTCTTCTCGTACCCAGCATCCTCCGCCTGCTGTTGGAGGGCACCCGTAGCGTTCGCGACCTCTTGCTCCGTCAAGTAGTCGGGATTCGCGCCCGTGGCCGCCAGAAATGCCTCTCGCGCCCCACGTGCAGCTTCCCCCTTCTCCTGCCCTAGCTGTCGGATCCGCTTGCGCTTGCCAGCCTGGGCCTGCTTGACCTTCTCGCGCTCCTCGCGGGCCTTGCGCTCCTTGGCGGTCATGTAGCCCGCGCGACCGCCGGGGGCGACCGTCATGTGCTTGTAGGCCGCCCCGCGCTTCTCGGCTTCCTCGCCAGAGAACTTGCCCTTGTGCGAGACGAAGGGCGTCCCGCCCGTGACCGCAAACTGATGGTCGGGGCGCTTTGTCAGTTGCAGCTTGCGGCCTTTGAGCGGGCCGGGCTTTGTGACCGTCACCCAGATGGACGCCCCGACCGGAACCTTGTCCCAGGCGACTACACCGCCCTCCATCGGGGTGCGGATGACGGCCTTTGCCACGGCTCTAGCTTGCAGCATCGCCGCAGGTGCTAGGTGGTCGGCACTAATCCCCAGTGCCAGCAGCCGCTCGTCCAGCGCAACAGCCTTCTTCTTCGGGGCCTCCGCTGGGCGTCGCTTCGCAACCGCTTGCGCCACCATCGCCCGCACAACGTTGTGCGCGTCCTTCACCTGCTCCGGCGACATCCGCGCCCGCACGTTGCGATGGATGTCCAGCATCATCTCGCCGACTTCATCGTTGGCAGCCTGCGCCTCCCGCTTGGCCTGCACGACCTCCTCGTCGCTCAGTCCCCAGAGGGCCATCGGCTCAAAGAGGCCGCACATCCGGGCTATCAGCTTGACGCGCTTGGAGAGGCTGCCAGTTGGCGGCATCGCGAAGGCAAACTGAAACTGCCTCTGCGCGGGGGCCGCCTCCGCCGAGGGCTTCTCGCCGAAACGCCCTCCGGTCTGACGCGGGTGCTTGCCCTCCTCCCACGGCAACCCCTGCTGGGCACCAGCCTTGCTGAGGCCGAAGGCTAGGAGAGGGGCCGATGGATTGTCACGGCGCACTTGCAGCACGGGGACCTCCGAAGGATAGTAGCGCCTTACGGAACGGGGAAGACCGCGATTGGGGCCGAAGCGAGAAGCCACGCTCACGCTCGGCCCTGTCTGCGTCGGCAGATAGTAAGCCGACTATCTTCTCTATCCCCTGTTTGATGCTGGGCAATTTCTCCCACAGCACGTTCCGATGCGTTGCTCCCTGCGATAGGACATCAACCCATCTGCCATACCGTCCCGCAGTCTCCCTCGGCCACAGTTGGGGCTCAATCTGGAGGTGGTACTCAGCCCCGGTATCGCTCACATAGATAGCTGTCCATCCCTCAAAGATTACGCGATAGCGGTCTGGCTTAGGATACCCCTTGCGGTCAGCAAAGCCGCGCACATTGCGGAACTTGCCGGGGGCCTCGTAGGACTCTGCCTCCGTCGCCGCTGCCGTCGGTGCCTCCCCGCCCTCCGCCCTCCTCCCGGTCAGCATGAACCGCCCGCCCTTCGGGTGGCCCTTGGGGTAGCGGGGATGCTTGGCTTCCTCGAAGAGGCCGAACTGGCGCGCCGCCTTGAAGAGCACACGGAGCTTCGAGCGCCGTCCTTTCAGGTAAAACCGATGCACTTTACCCCGCTTGCCGAACTGCAGGGTAATGCTCTTTGTCGTCCACCGCACCTTGCGCAAGTCGGCAGCAGCCGCCTCCTCTGCAGGCTGATGCGAGAGAGTGATGTGCGGCAGGAAGTCATACGTTCGCTCAACCGCTCGGTCGAGTTCGCCGTCAGCAATCGTCCCCACCAAGTCCGCGTGGAGTTTGGCACCGTTCTCCACGGTTACGAGTGCCGCGAGTACTGGCTCTTGACCCACTATTCCGATGCCAGTGATCTTACAGCGCAAAGGGGGTGTGCGTTGGGCCACATGATGCACTGCCCGAATGATAGCGTGTTCCTCGCTCCAGTCCTGCGGACCCTCGGGCAGGTACAACAGCGTCATATGCAGATGCTCGGCTAGGCCTTCGATGTGCGCGAACCGCGCACGTGCCGAATCTGGTATGGTGGCACCCACGAAGGCGGGCCTAGGGTAGGAGGCAGCCTTCGCCATCCGCTCCCGCCCAGTTTGCCCGACCAGCACCGCAGGCATCGTTATTCTCCCTCGTCGCCCTTGTGCGGCAGTTCCTCCAGCGCCTTCCGCAGGGCGGGGTCGGCCACCATCAGGGGCCTCGGCTCCACGGCCTTCTTCACGTCCCCGCCGCCCGCCCGCGTCTGCATCCGCTTGAATATGCCCATCGTCAGCTTGTAGAAGCGGTCGGAGCCCTCGTCTACGTCGGGGTACTCCTTCCGCGCCTGGGCCTTGGCGTCGGCCCAGAGGCGTTCGTCTCGCGGGGTCTTCACGACGTTAGCGGGCATGGTCAGAAGCCCCTCCAATAGCCGATGAGAAGGCTGATGCTCACGGCGAGAACACCAAGGCCTAGGGCCAGCACCCACGACCATTTCTCTGCTCCCGAGTGTGCGCACTTCGGCCTCTCCACCCACAGCGGTTCGGTTTGCCTTGCGGGGTCGGTGTTCGGCATTGCGCTCATCTGCCTTCCTCGCGCCGTCCAGTACCCCCACCAGCCCCTTCGCCCTCCCCGTGTCCCGGACCGTCGCGCCCGCAGTCATCGGTGTTACGTCCGCGCCTCAGTCCGCCGGGCATCCCGTCGCCGTCACCGCGACCATCCTTGGGCCTCTTGACGCCTCTCGGATTCCTGTCGGCTGGCATTGCGCTCGTCTCCCTTTCGATAGAATAGCCGATTCGCACAATCGCCGCCTAACGCGATTCCAGGGAATCGGGACGGGGTCTCGCCCCATCCGTGCGTCCTTTTCACCCTATGCCCCGTCGTTGCGGACAGTGGCCCTTCTGGTGGCAGGTCTCGGTCTCTACGGTCATACAATGGGCCAGTCGGATAGAACGCCCTTCCTCACAACCGTCCCGCCCCTCCGCACCCGCTTCGTCTCCTGCCGCTTGCGCCTCTTCTCGTACTGCGCCTGCACCGGCTTCGGGGCTAGGCTCTTGAACGGCTTCCTCTGCACCTTGCCTACCGGCGCACGGCGCGGCTTGCCCGTCTCCTCCAAGTGGCACCGGCACCGCGTGGTGCACCGCAGCTTCCCCGATTGCGGCACCACGGCCAGCAGCGCCAGCTCCTGCGCCGAGTAGACACCGTTCCCCCAGCGCCCGCCTAGCTGCAACTCGGCGTTCGGGTTGTCAAAGCCCTGCGCCATCCCCTGCCCCGCCAGGTACAGGCAGTCGGGGCAGGCTTCCTCGTCGCTCAATACCCATCGCAAGTACCTGTCGGGCGACTGGTCGGCGTACACGAACCCGAACCACATCGCCTCGTTCGCCGCGTTCCCGTAGAGCGCGGCGCGGTCCTCCACCGGCATCTTGCAGCGGCCCTGCTCGATGTCGTCCAGGAACCGCTTGACGAAGACGAACTCCTCGCGGCGCAGCCGCTCCAGGAACTTGCGCTCGGCCTTGTCCGGCCCGCGCACGTTGTAGCCGAGGACCTTCCCGTTCTGGAACATGCCCTTGTACGACCGTCGGATCGCCGCCTTCAGCGCATACTCCGTCTTCACCCTCGCGTCGGCGATCTCCCCTCGCACCGCCGCCTTCTCGCGGTTGGTCCTAGCGCTCGCGACGGCAGCTTGCCCGAACCGATGCACGCGGTCATAGCCGGTGAAGAGGCCGACCGCAATCGCCCGCAGTTCGTCGCGCACTTCTTCGGCGTCGCGCTGTGCGTCGCGCACGTCCAGCGCAAGCTCGTCGGGTGAGAAGCCGGCCATAGCGGGGCCGCCTGCTTCGATGGCCTTCTGCACCTCGTCAGCGACGATCTCGTCAACGAAGGCCGTCGCTATGTCGTCGGCTATGTCTTTCGCCATCTGGCCTTGTTCCTCAGCCATGCGCCTGCGCTGCTCAATCGGTGCCCGATCCGTGCGATTATACCTCGCCCCTCACCGTCAGCCTCCATTTGCTCCTGGACGGCCTTCGCCATCGGCGGCGGCGGCTGGAACTGTTCGAGCAGTTGTCTGCGCACATCGGGTGCCGCGCCTGCGGCCTGCCCCTGCGGTTGCTCGGCTTCCTGTGGTGTACCAGGAGGGGAGGGTGCCTCGACGCCCTGTGCCGACGGCATATCAGGCTGGACACTGCCCCAGGGTCCGGCCTGAGTCTCCTCCCCTCCCAGTTCGCCAACGCCAGCCCCTCCGCCACCAATGTCCTCAAAGTAGCTGCCCTTCTCGCGCATATACAACTGGCTCACGATAACGGGCATACCGGGCGCGTCGGGCCAGGTGCAGTACTTGCCGTCAGTCTGCTCGTAGAGGACGGCGGTCAGCCGCTCCCGCTCTTCCCTGTCGTGCCGCACCAAGGGCCAACGTTTGACAACGGCCTTCTCGCAACGCTTCCAGAATACGGGGTCAAGCGGGTCGCGCCATTCGGGGTCGTTGAGTTCGGTGCGCACTTGATTCAGGCTGGCCGTCCCCGCATTGAGGCGTTGTGTCCCGAGGGCAAGCTCCTTCTCCCGATCCAGCTTGCGCAGGTTCACCCAGCGAAGCTGGAAGCGGTCGTCAATGGGCTCGATGATCTGTTCGTTGAGGAAGGTCTCCAGCGCCAGCATCAGCGGCACGAAGCCGGTGTCGTACGACTGCACTATCTTGCTGGCCGGGTCCGCCTCCTGCATCGCCTGGCCCTGCTGCCTGAAGCCCTGGAAGCCGATCTCCTCCGGGGCCATCTGATACACGCCGCAGATGATGTTGACGAGGAAGCTGATCCACTTCTCCCAGTGCATATCAAGGCGGCCCTGCTCGCGCAGGGTGATGAAGCTCGCCTTGGCGTCTTCGCTCGCCCCGAAGAGGATCGGCAACTTGTGCCACTTGCCAGACCTGCCGACGTTCTCGATCATGTCCGACTGGAACTCTTCGATGTACTCCTGTTTCCAGTCGCCAGCGAGGGTGAGTATGCCTGGGGGGATGTGCGAGTTCGTGAAGAACTGGACGTTGAAACCGATCCCGCAGGCGAGGCCCGTGATGATCTCGATGAGGTACTCTAGCTCGCTGCGCCCGTAGCCCGTCGTCCAGAGGTCGGAACGAGGGTTGCGGGAGAGGTAGCCGATTTCGTCCCAACTGAACTCGCGCTGGACCTCGTTCCTCTCGCCGAGTTCCACCCACGCCACAGTGCGGAGGTCCTTCCGAATCTCCGGCTCGTACTCTCCTGCGAACGCGCCAGTCGGGGCGGCGAGGGCGTCCTGGCCCTTCGGCAGTCGGTACGTCTGCTCGGCTCGCCGCATCCTCGCGCCGTCTATCGGGGCGAACCAGATCGGCGGGTGGTCTGTGGCGTGCTCCCGCGCCTCGGGGTCGGCCTCATAGACGGGGTGGTCGCGGGCCTTGCGCGGCATCTCCTTGCGTATGCAGGCGGCGTCGAGGACGAGCATGTCCTCCACGAGCACTCGCACGAGCTGGTCAAAGCGCAGGGCCTTCTCCTCGCCACGCCCATCCCACCTAGCGACCTGCCCGTCGGTGACGCGCTTCCAGCGATAGCCGCCGTGCAGGATAAGCTCCTTGAGTTCGGCGATCTCCTTGCGCTCGATGGGGGAGGGGTTGCGCTCCGTGTCGCGCAGGACGAACTCGCAGCCTACGTCGTGGCGGTGACGCGGTTCGCGAGCGTACATCGCCGCCTGCGTCTTGCGCTTGTCTACGACCATCCGCACTATCGGGGTGCCCGACATCCGGCGCAGAACGTCAAAGGTCACGCCCGTAGCCTTGGGGAGGTCACGGATGCCTTTGTAGTAGCCAAGCTGCCGCAGCGAGGGGAGGATGCGGTGCGGAATCCCTCGTGGGCGGGCATCGCGAATTGCCTTCAGCAGTGGGTCAGCAAAGGTGGTATCCACAACGTCGGGTAGGGCCATAGTCGCCTCGCGGGCATAGGGGTACATACGCGAACCGCGCGTGAGGCGCGGTCTTCGGGGGGCAGTTAGGGTATGTCACATGGGGGCTTACGTCGGGGCAGTATCGGGGCTACACCCTCGCTCAGGGTAGGCGCGGCGGGCAGGCATCGGGGCGGACGCCTGCCCACCATGCACGCGAGGGGCGCAACTAGGCCCTTATGCGCTTCTAGGGACCTTCAGTCTTCGGCGCATCTTGGTCCGACCCCAGGCGGTCGAGCAGGGCCTGGAGGAGGTCGTTGATGGTGGTAAGGCCGGCGACCTCGTCGGCAACGTCGTTGGTTATCCCGACGATTCGCCTGCGGAGTGTGACCAGAAGGCCACTGCCTTCCGGCTCACTGCAAACAGCCGTGCCTGCTTCTCGCAAGTCAGGGCTCCCCTCGAAGAGGAAGTCCCACAGCTTGTGGACCTTCTCTGCGACCATCCCACGCTGGCCGCGAATTGAGCCGATGGTCTCGCATAGCTGTTCGAGGTCACCGTGGACCTCCACGGCGTAGGGCTCTCGCGCCTCTGTCGGCGGTTCCACCTTCGTTATTAGGCCCTTCACTGTCGCGCCTTTCTTGGTACTCATTGGGGCAGCACTCCTTGGCGTCAGTTATCTGCGACACAGCGCCGCAGTTGAGGCCTTCGCTTACAGGCTCAGGGCGAGCGGCTTACAGTCCCTCGGACAAATTGCGCCTCGATGATGCGCATCCTCTGAATCACTCGTTGGTTCCCGCAGTCGTCCAGCATGAGGGGCCTTTCTGGCGCAACGAGCACGGAGAAGTACCCACCGTGCGGGCTACCGTCGGAAAGCCTGTCCGAAGCCGTCTGCCGCGTAGATGCCTTGTCTGTCCTCGTATTCTTCATCTGCCGCTATCATCTCCGTCTCGGTCAGTTCCGAGGGAAGCGCATCCCCCGCAGGGCCGTAGAGGAAGGCGCGGAGGCGGGTGTCGTCGTCTTGGTGCATCTGCCACGCTGTGCTCTGCATCAGGCGATCTTGTCACCCTTGCACTTGTTGGGCATAAACCGAAAACACTCGGGAAGCCCATAGGGAATGTTGTCGGCCCAGACGAGTTGTACCTCGCCAACAGGTGTAACAATGCGAATGTTACCGAGTTCATTGACCTTCACATCGTCGGCAACGCGGGTAAGACCGTCTATGTCTAGCGCTGTGCCCGCGATCATCTTCGCAATCTCCCGCCTCACGCATGGCTCCCACTGATAGGGAACCAGAATATGAGTGGGCGGTTTACCCCAGCGTTGATGATACGCCGTGGCTCGGTTGCCAAACCCGGCGAGGGGGTTCCTAGTGTCTTCGTCACATATGTCGGCTTCATCCTCATCGCTTGACTCGTCGGGTACTTCGCCGCGCTGTTCAGCGAGATGTACCCGCTTTGCTTGTTCGGCTTTATACCGCAGGTCCGAGACGCGCTGTGGGGATTCGCCTCGACGCTCTGCGGCCATAGCAGCATTTTGCTTGTCTATCCAATGGGCCTGGGAACCGTAAAGTTGCATCTCCTCCGCTAGGAATCCGAACCACGAACTGCACTGCGCCCGTGTGCCGTAGGCTACGATGAAGCGGTTGCAAGCGGCGAAGTCCCGAACGCTGGAGAGTGGAACCGGCAGACCTTCGCTATCGTGCCAGCCGAACTCGCCTAGCAGGTGCTCTATCACCCACTGGGCGTCTGTGCATCCCACTACGCCCCTCTCATCGCAGGGGAATGTGAGGTCCTCGGCTTGCGCTTCCGTATCATCGGGTATGTGTTCGCTGTTATCCGTCTCCATCGGGGCAGCACTCCTCTTGCCGCGAGTCAGTCCTTGAGAAGCAGTCCATCACAGCTTGAAATCCTTGTAGGAAGTCTTCTTTGGTCATTGCTCCCGCATGTTTAGCACCGAGCAGAACCTGGAGCCACCCCCGCAGGGAGCGCAGCATCTTCTCGACTTCCTCCGGATCATCGTCCTTGGGAATGGACGGCACGTAGAGCCACACGCCGCTGCCGCGCATAGGACAGTTCACATCGCAATGTCCCTCGTCGTCCGGGTCTCTGCACGAGCAATCGTCTGCGACGCTTCCGACCGGACACCCAGCGTGCCGATACACACAACAGGCGCATTGCTGCAAGCGGAGGTCCACGTCCGCGTCAAGCTGTGCATCCTCCCACAGGGCATTTCCAGGGTCATCTTTGGGGATCGTGTCCTTCTCGTCTTCACCGTGCATCGGGGCAGCCTCCTCCAACTAGGGCAGTTGTATCTTTCGCGCGCTTCCGGGCAGCACTCCATCGGGCACGGGCATGTACCCGGGGCGGATGCGCCGCTTCTCCTTCTTCCCCGTCTTCGCGTCCTTCAGCTCCACTTCATGCTCCCCCGCGAGTGCCCCGCTCAGGTCGAGGCCGATGTATCCGCCGCGACTGCGGCCCACCTCAATGAGTCCTGCCACCGTCGCGTAGTTATGCGCGTGGCGGAAGTGGTCGGGGCCGACCTCCTGCCAGTACGCGCAGGGCTGGCCGTGGGCGTCCATCTCTATCCCGCGCACCATGTTCGTCATCTCAGCCACGAAGGTCTGCCGCAACTTCTGCGGCATCGCACAGAAGCTGTCCTGCTGGAGGCGCACCCTTCGCGCCGACTGGTCAAGCGTGGCCGTGCGGTCAAGGTCTACCTTCGACTCCTTGCGATTCAGGCGGATCGGCTCGTCGCTCTTCACCGGCATGTTCGGATACCAGGCCAGCAATACGCGCCGGGGGAACTGCTTCGCCAGCGCCTGCGCCATCGTGGTCTCCGGCAGCGCATCTATGACCAACTGCTCCACGTTGAACAGCTTCATCAACTGCGCGAGCCGGTCCCAGTCGCATATCTCCGCGTGCACGTAGGCGAACTCGCCCTCAACATCTATCTGGCCGATGACTACGCGGTGCTGGCCCTTCGCGCTGGACTGGTCACAGCCGGCGAAGCAAGGCTCTTCGCTCCGCTCGGAGGGCGGGTAGTCGAGCATCGCGGCGGTGATGACCGCTTCGTCCAACTCGGTCTCGCCGCTCGTGGCCGCCTGCCCCAGCATCTGGTTGACCGCCAACTGCGGGAACTCCGCGTAGCGCCGCTCGAACGCTGTCATCCACCTATCGGCAGGCCAGTTCGGGCGAAGCATCCGAGGGATGTGATACATCCGCCAGGTGTAGTTGTCTCGCGTGTCTGCCCAGCGGCCCGCCTGGATTGTCTCGCGCGTCAGCTCGTGGCTGCGACCACAGATGTAGTACGGCACCTCAGCGTCTACCGCAAAGCTCTCCGGCCAAGTCAGCGGGGCCTCGTCGCCGCAGACGGGGCACTTGACCATCCACTCCGACCGCGAACTGTCCTGCCAGAGGGCGTCAAGGCCGAACTTGGGCAGCGTCGGCGTCCCCTCCACCAGCCTGCGGTCGTGCGCGCTCGCCGCCGTCCGGTCCTCATACAGGCTCAAGGTGTCGGGCCTGCTGAAGTCAAGCTCGTCGTGTACCAGCATGTCGGCAGGTTCCGAGAGCGCCTGCGTCCCCACCGTCGCCCCTTTGAAGAAGATCACACTCTCCCCGCGCGTGCCCGCGAAGGTCTTGACCCCCACGTTGTCAATGCCCGTGATGCGCTCGCGCAGGTAGGGACTCGCCTCGATAGCGGGTTTCGCACGCGTCGCCGAGAACTTCTGGCACTCGCCGTCGGTGTGCATGGTGAAGATCACGCGCGCCTGGTGCATGTCGCAGAAGTGCAGGACGTTGGAAATCGCGAGTGTGGTCTTGCCCACCTGCGAGGCGCACATCAGACCCTTGCGCTTGTGGTCGTCGCGCAGAGGTTGGGCGAGGTAGCTGTGGGCCTCGAAGTCGAGGGGCAGGCGGCGCTCGGTGCGCATGTACTCCCGCGCCCAGTCAACGGGATCGGGTATCCGCTTCGCCGCTGCCTCAATGGCCACCCCCAGGGCCGTGCCCATCAGCCTCTGCTTCTGCGCCACCGAGGGCACGAATGATTGCGTTGCGCTCGTCTGGGTTGCTGACATGCTCATGGATGACCCGGCCCAGCGTCTGGATGAAGCTCTTCACGTCCTCGCCAGCAATCTCTATCTGCACCGGCTTGCCGTCCTTGCCGGTGAGTTCCTGGCGCGCCGCATGGTAACGCTGATAGAGCGTCTTCGCCGCGTTTGCGTCGCCCCGCAAGGCCTGCCGGAGAAGGGTGCCAGTCGCGGTGGGTAGTTCTTCGTCCTCCATCCGCTTCAGGAGTTCTGCTACCACACGCTGCCAGCGCGAGGTCTTGCGAAGGCGGTGTAAGTGGCGTTTGCTCATGTCACCGCGTTCTGCACAACGGTCCCACGGCAAGCCATCATAGAAACGCGCATACGCCGCTTTCTTCAGTTGAACCGTCGCCACGCTTACAGTACCCATTGGTGACCTGCCGTGCCATCTGGCCGATTTCCGTCAGCCCAGCGATCTCCGTTCCGTGCCGCCTCACCACGTCATAGAAGTCCTCGATCTCGTGGCCGGTGGTGCAAAGCTTTCCGTCGCGCACCTCGAAATGCTCAAGCTCGTGGTCAAGCAGGTAGCGCTGCCATTCCTGCCCCTCGCCCGCCCAGAAGTAGTAGGCTATCTCCACCCAGCCGTCTATGCCGAGAAGGCACCTCTCGCGGACATTCGCCTTGAGCGCACTTCCGGCCAGGGCCTGTCCCTGCTTCGTCCGCGGCGGGTCAATGAAGACGAACTCGATGCAGAAGTGCGTGAGTTCCGGGTGCAGTTCGCGCAAGACCTCTTGGCCGAGTTCCCACAATTCCCTGTTGCGCACTACGCGTTGCTCACCCATAGTCAGTTCCTACTCGGCTCCCCCACCGGCAACTCGCTCAGCCTCACCGCCGGCTCCTCCTTGAGGTCGTCGCGCGCCTTGGCTTGCAAGCTCAATAGCCGCGCCTGGTCGTGGAGGAGGACGGCCTGCGCGCGGAGGAGTTGG
>Ga0114918_10000162_pt1 | contig 54125 bp, 80 predicted proteins | sample LantaG_FD_87015 | JGI IMG/M metagenome (GOLD analysis project Ga0114918, IMG submission 87015) | Deep subsurface microbial communities from Baltic Sea to uncover new lineages of life (NeLLi) - Landsort_02402 metaG | ecosystem: Environmental > Aquatic > Marine > Oceanic > Sediment | place... | reverse complement strand
TTCATCAAATGGTATATGAACAACATTTTTTCTATCAATAGGATTTCCACCTACTATAATAATTTCATATTCTTTAATCCCCTGTCTTTCAACACTATTCACCACAAGATTTACTAATCCATCATTACCACCTGTTATTATTCCAAATGTAAATTTCATTTATTATTTATTTTTTTACACATCATGAAATACCGTTTCAATAGGTATCATTGATTTTTGTTTATCATTATCTATAATAAACAATGCTTCTTCATATGTTTCAACTTTTTTGGACATTAAATATTTACCATGTAACCAATGAGTAAAATCTTCCCATTGTGGCTGTCCACCCAAATCAAGATCACTATACTGTGCTAAAAATACACTTCTACCGTCTTCATACTTTTGTTCTTCAATTCTATATTTTTTCATTTTTTATATCTTAATTTTTATATTATCATAATCTGTATCATAATAATCACCATTTTTATATTTATGTTTTTCGATACATTGATGAAGATATATTTCTACTAAACCAACTAAAGAACAATCACCTTTATCCCAACTATTATACATTCTTTTTATATCTTCATCTTCTAAATTCAGTAAAGATTCTATTGTTTGTTTTTCTGTCATTTTATTTATTTTTTAATTTAAAATATTTATCAAATCTAGGTTCTTTATCCACATATAAAATATCATATGAATTATAAGTTATATCTTTAACTGCAATACTATTTTCGTTTTCATAAATACCCAATATTGTAGTTTCTTCACCTTTCTTATATGCTGCCGTTCCGCCATATAAATAATCACCATCACCTCTCCATGATTTAATACAAACTATTTTATCTCCTTTTTTCATTCTTCTATAAAATATTTTTTCCATATATAATCTTCACTCATTATATACTCTTTAGCTTTTTCAAAGTTTTCCTTTATATAAGGTAACATATCATTATAAACATCTTCACCATTGGTTCTTAACCACAACATTTTTTCATCCGTCAAATCATCTACATTTATAATACCTTTTTCATTAAAAAAATCACCTATACTGTGACAACCCCAGTAAATTGGTACTGTTCCAGTCATAAAACAATCTATTAATTTTTCAGTAAAATAATAATCTTCTTTAGTGTTTTCAATAGCAAACGAAAATCTGTAATCTTTTAATCCTTCTAACTTATTATCTATTGTTTTATATCCTCTACCATAAGTATCTACAAATGGATATTTTTTAATAACTTCATGTCTTAATTTGTGACCTGGTAAATAATTTTTAGGTGAAGCTATAATTGATACACTTTTTGTTTTATCGTAAATCCGTTGATCTTTAGGAAAAATCCAACACCCACCAGTTGGTGAAAACTTGAATTTTTCATTCAATTCTAATAATGTTTTATTATGTGTAAAAATAACATCAAAATTTTCATAATTAGTTTTAATCCATTCATATGCACCTTTAGTGACACTTGGAGATTCTAATAACCAACCTATTTTTTTCTTTGTATTGTATTGTGTTGCAATTTTCATACTATTATCAGTATAAAACACTGTATCATCAGGACTTATGTTTCCCCTATCCCAATTTATGTATTTAGAATCTTGATTATCGGTACTATATCTAGCGTGAGCAAATAAACTATCAACAATCTTAACGTCTTTTTTCATAAAACATTTTATTTTTTTATTTGTATATGAAAATATAAAAATAGTTTTTTTATATATAGATAAAAATAAGGTCAACCCCATGATTAAAAAATATGAAAATTTTATAAATGAAACATTCGATTTCGATGATGACGATTTTGATTGGGATGAAGAAATGGATAAAAAAATTATAACAGATAATGAAATATGGGATTGTATTTTAATCGGGTTTAATGATTATAAAAATGATACAATAACTAAACTACATTATAAAAAGAATTCAAAAAATGGCACTTTAGCACAATATGGGTACGAATTTGGTATTATGATGGCTCGGGAAGGATTTAAACTACATAAATCAGAAAAGAGTGAATATATAGAAGATATCAGATTTGATTCAGGTGTATAATATAAAAAAATAAAATATTATGATTAAAAGATTTAACAGTTTTATAAACGAAAATAAGAATAACAAAGGTAAGTATAACCAAATAATAGATTATACCTATCTAAAAATGGATGCAAATGTAGATAGAATAAAGCAAATCTGCAATGAAGCTAAAGAATTTGGATTTTATTCAGTTTGTATTAAACCTGATTGGGTATCATATGCTAAAGAATTTTTAAAAGATAGTAATGTAAAGGTATGTACTGTAATATCTTTCCCAGGTGGAACAGATAAGACTAATGATAAATTAAAAGAATCAGAAAGAGTTATTATAGACGGAGCTGATGAAATTGATGTAGTAATGAATTATAAATTATTGAAGAAAGCAACAAATGCAGATGATGAAAAAAGAAAAGACATGATTGATAAAATTAAAAATGAAATCACAAAAATTGCGAGATTGTGTCATGGTATTAATAGTGTTATTCTTAAAGTCATTATTGAATCAGGCGAATTAACATTAGAACAAACAAAATTGGCTTGTGAAATATGTGTTGAAGCTGGTGTAGACTTTGTTAAAACATCTACAGGTTTTACTAAAAAAGGAGCTGAAATTGATAAAGTTAAATTTATGAGAAAAATATTACCTGATAGAATAAAAATTAAAGCTTCAGGTGGAATAAGAACATTAGAAGATATACAAAGATTTGTACAAGCTGGTGCAGATAGAGTTGGAACATCATCTAATCCAACCCTTTTAGGATAAAAAAATAGAAATTATGAAACTAAAAAAATATAATGAAAACTTTGAAGAAGATTTTGATTGGGATGAAGATGAACCAACAGAATTTGAAGCTACGATGAGAGAACAAGAACCATTACATTATATATCAACAGCAGATTTAATTCAATTTATTACAAAAAATTCAGATATGCATTGGAATCAAGTTTGTGATTATGTATATAAAAAACATATACTATCACATGATGGACCAAGTTATTTTTCTCGTGGAGAATTTGAAGGTGATGGTCATAGTAGTGAAGTAAAAAAATGGGTTGGTGGATTTTTTAAAGTACACCCCTGGTTAAATCATATTATGATTGTATTTGATGATTAAAAAATAAAAAACTATGAAAAACTGGATAAAATATTTTGAGAACATCGAAGATGATTGGGATGATGAAGAAGAAGAAGTTGGTGATATAAAATGGGCAAAAATATCTGATATAGGTGAATACGATTTTGCTTTCAGTCATGATAAAAGAATTATGATGTATTATAATAAAATAAAATAATTATGAAATACTTAAAATACTTTGAAAATAATATTGATCCTTTTAATGAAGAAAATTGGGATGAAAAGGATTATATTAGAAATGGAAATGATATTGAAAATAATTTTATTAATGCTTGGAAACCTTTATTTGATGAATATCCAGATTTAAATGCATTACCCATATATGCGTGGGGGAGATATTATAAATATGAACTTGCTGGAGAACCTTTTGAATCTTATATAGATGAAGATGGATTTAATGGATTTAAACATATGAACATAAAAGATAATTTAGATTGGAAACTTTTAGAAGATATAGATAAAAAATATAATGTACGAGGCGGTAAAATTTGGATAGGTGAATTGGGGAACTATTTACCAGATAGAAGAGATGTTGTTCATACTTATAATTTTGATAGTAGAGGTGGTAAATGTTTAGTAATAAAAAGAAATGAAAATGGAAATTTAGAAGTTGATTGTGTTGATTGTGATTCTCCTGAATAAAATAAAATACAAATAAACTTATAATCAATTATTCTGTATAATTGATATGTTAATAGAAGAAATTTCAATACAGAACTTTAAAAGTTTTGGCAATAATAAACAGACTATAAAATTTGATAACACAGGCAAATTAATACTACTATGTGGTGATAATGGAGCTGGTAAATCTTCATTCCAAGAAACTATAGATTTTACTTTATTTGGTGTTGTTAGAGGAAAAGAAAGAAAGAGAATACCACAAACAGAATTACCAAATAGAATAAATGGTTCTTTATTAACTTCAATTAAATATATCAATAATAATAATGAAAAAATTTCTATCGAAAGAGGATTAAAACCTGCTAAATTATCAATTAAAGTTGATTCTAATGATATAACACCAAGTTATAAGAAATATACCCAAGATAAAAGAGAAGACTTCATAGGGATGAATTATGACATATATAAATCATTCATTTCTATGAGCTTAAATGATTTTACAAACTTCATAAACTTAGACACCGAAACTAAAAGAAAATTATTAAATAGATTATTCAATTTAGAAGAATTGGATAGATATTTCAATATAACTAAGGATATTATAAAGAATAACAAAAGAAGTGCTGATAAAATTAGTATAGATATAACAAGTAATATCAATACCATAGAAACTTATAAAGAAAATCTTAGAAATATCACAAATGACGATACAGATAATTCAAGAGATGATATTAAAGATGAAATCTTATCTAAAAAATCAAGATTTGTTGAATTAAAAGAAAATATCAACGACATATCATTTCTATTAAAAGAATTAAACGATGATCTCAGTAATAGACAACAAGTTATGAGTGCAAAAAGTCATCGATTAGATAAAGTGGAACTTAAAATTGAAGATTTTGAAAATAAAATAAAAATTTTTAAAAAAGGAACTTGCCCAACTTGTAATACAGTTCTAAAATCAGATAGACATATTCATAACCTAAATAATTTTGTCAGTGAAAACAACAAATTATATGAAGAAAAGTCAGAATATAAAAATGACATCTTAGATTACAAAAATGAAAGTAAATCTGTTTATTATAAAAGAAAGGAATTACTATCAGAAATAAAAGTTTTAAACATAGAATATAAGGAATTAGGTTATAAATTAAAATCTTTAAAAAAAGAATATGATAATTACAACATCAATAATAAAGCTGTTATTGAAATAACTAATAATATCAAAAAATTAGAAGATGAAAATATTAAACTATCATCAATTGTTGATGAAATTAACAATAAGAATGAAAAATATATTAAATTAAATGAAATTTTTTCAATGAATGGAATAAGAAAATCTATAATTGAAAATGTTGTAAAACCAATTAACAAATACTTAACATCTTATTTAGAAGAATTAGAATCATCATTTAGAGTAGAAATAAATGACGAATTTGATGCTGAAATTTATGAAAGATATGTAAATAAGATACACCCTGAATCTTTATCAACTGGTGAAAATAAAAAAATAAATATTGCTTTATCTCTATCTTATTTAGAAATCATAAGAAAGATAAGGAAAAGCAACATTTTATTTTTGGATGAAATCTTTGCAAATGTAGATAGTGAAAATATTGATATATTATTGAAAACTTTAAAGAAATTTGCGACTAAGTATAATATAAATATAATTGTTATTGCTCAAGATCACTCACCGTTTAACATAGGTTTATTTGATAGAATAATAACAATTGATAAAAACACATTTTCAATGATAAACGAAACAACAAACAAATGAAAGAATTAGACGAAATTTTTAACGATTGGGACGAAGAAGAGTTTGAAGAAACTGAAAAATATGTCCTTGAAGGAGTTTTTACAGAATTCGATAAGCCATGCTGGTATGGAGGGACTGGATCAAATGATTATATAAATAATACTACTATCGGTGACTATACAATAAGTGGATTTGATAATATAAGTACTGGCACAGCGTATATCACTGTACCCGATAACTGCACTATAAGTAATAACAACAATTATACTTATACATATACCGCTGATTTATATAATACTATAATTCAATAAAATTAAAAATGAAAAATATAAAAAAATTTGAAAATTTTGCAAATGATAGTATTGATTATTCAGAATATATTGCTGAATGCATTGATAAAGATATAGAAAAACCATCATGGATGGAAGAATATACCGAAAGTCACAATCATAGTACATCAGGTTTTTCTGGACCAACTGGTGTATCAGGCACAGCAGGTTTTGCTGGACTAACTGGATTATCAGGTAGTTCAGATAGTTCATCCACAGGATCAACATGGTATGATGGAGATTGGTCAACACCTTCATCTAATACAACTTATGTACCATCTACCAGTAATGTTTATGAACAACACCGAACAATGGTGCCTGTTAGATTATCTTTTATACAAAAGATAAGAAAAATTATTACTGACTGGAATGATATTTAATGGTGAATATTTAATAAAATTTGATAATAAATATACAACTGAAAACTTCAATTGTGATAAACCATTATACTTCTTTTTAGGAGTACCCAATAAACGAGAAATAAAACTTAAAAATGTATGTGCTTCATCTTACTTAGTTAAAGATGAAGTAGGTATATTCATTAAAGGATTTCAAATCAACAATAATGCCAAAGGTAAAAATCTAACCAAACTACTCAATAAAGAATCAAAGAAAATATCAATTTATAGAAATATCATCAAAAAGTCAGATATATATTCATTATCATCTGTCTTTATTAACATAGTGGTTTACAATAGTGAAGAGATGAAAATCATTGATAAAAAAGGAAAATTAGATGATATAATGATCCTATAACATCTTTTTTAAAATTCAATTTTTATATATAAATAAAAATTGAACTTTACAATGTGGAATTTTATTAGTGAACATTGGGAAACAATCGCATGGGGATATCAATTATTAATTATACTTGGTACTATGTTAATTATAGGATCAATAATCAATAGTAAAATAGATGATGTTATGTCCGTATTAAAAAACATTGGAAATTTCTTTAAAAGATTTTTTAAAGTAAATCCAGATACATATTCCACTATTGGGGTCGGATTAAATGTTTTACCACTTAAAAGTGATGTTATTAAAAATGTTTCAAATCATAAAATGATTTTAGAAATGGGTGAATTGAAAATGAAATTTCAATCATTAAATTTTGGAGATTATAAACGTAATAGAATATTTGAAATAATTATGTACACCAAAATTAATACTACTATTAAATATGTTATAAATTTTGTTAAGATACACGATATAAATAAATTAGAAAGAATCGAATTCAATATATTAATATTTAAAATGTTAGAGGAAATGTCTAATGAAATTGACATGAGACTAAAAACAGAACTTGGAATAGATGTATATAATGTTGTGGTTGATTCTCAAAGAGGTATGAAAGTATGGGAGAAACAAAATCTTGAATCTTTATTAAAATACATTAGAGAAGTAACAAGTGTAAATTACATTGAATTAAATTCTGACGTATTTAATTTAATACAATCTTCACTATCAATTTCATTGATGGTAACTTTTAATAGTATGGAAAATAGATTCTTTGATTTTAATGGAGAATTATCTGAAATAATAGAAAAAACACATTGGAATAAATAAAAACAAATAACAAAAAAATGGATATCATATCAAAATGGTATCCATTTTTTTTAAAACTAAAATTAAAAATATGCTTATTTACAACGAACTAAAGAAAAGAGAACTTATTGAAAACGAAAAAGAATTTAACGAAATGATTTGGTTGAAACAAATTCATGTTAATGGTTCACCATTAGAATCTGCAAAAGTATTATACAATCGTAGTGATGTCGAAACAATTCAAATAGGTTTTACTCAATTTAATTTAGACGACTAAAAATTATAATCCCAAAATAAGACAAGATACTTCTCCAAAGATGTGTCATTACCATCCTTTTCTATTAATTTACCTTCACTATCAAGATATTTTTTAACACTACCCACACCAACTAAGTGACTTGCGGCAACAATACCTGATCTCGTTATATAAATACCATTAATATAAGTTTTATCATACTTATCAATATACTTAGACATTACTTCTTGTATATTAATCATATAATAACAAATTGATACTTTTTGTCTTTCAGGTGGAAAAATAAATGAATTTCTTTTAAATTCTTTTGATTCAAATTCATTAATTATATAATTATACCTATGTTTAGCTACATCAATGGCATCTTTCCGAGCCATTTTACCCATTTGCCACAATCCTATATGATCACCATTTTTAGCTGTCCAATCACCATTAGATTCAATAACAGCCAAATCAAATAAAAATTCCCAAAAATTGTTATTTTCTGCTTTAGGTAATAATTGTTTTAATTGATCATAATTTCTTTTAGTCATTTTACTATAATTAATAGTATATGATTGACCAAATGAAAAACTTGTCAATAGTATTAATAATAATGTAATTATCTTATTCAAATTGAGTATCTTTTATCCATTGATGATACTTATTCAAAACATGTGCATTTTTTTGTTTTTTATAACATTTATTACAAATTCTATGCATTTTTGTCGCATCTCCATATTTCCAATATACCCAATTATGAAAACACACCAACCCCCATCCATCATATGGGGTTTGCAATAAATTATCTAAATTATGACCTCCACCTACTGATCGTTGCATTAATCTTGGTTGAAATTGACCTTCTCTAAATCTTGGCATTTTATTTTAAATATAATAAAAATTATCGATATTATAAAATTATATATCATTTACTGATACTATCATGTCATGTGGTGATGTACTTTTACCACCAAAATATGGCCACAAATGATATCCTAATTTCAACCATGTTTTTGTTGGCATCAAATAATCTGTTTCTTCGTTGTTTATAATTATATGAACTCCATCACTTTTTATAATATATTTCACATTAAATTCTTCATCTACATTAACATTTTTAAAAATTTCTCTATGTTCTACGTCATTAACATCATAATATAATACCAAGTTTATTTTTTCTTTATTTGGATCATTAAATACTGGTTGCCATGCTAATAATGCGGAGTTAACTAACCATCTAGTTAATTTCCATTTACCCCAGGGATCTTCGTGATGAATACCAAATGTCATACCACGTAATTTATTATAACCAGTGAATTCTACATCTTCTCTTTCATACCAACATTCCTTTGAAAATTTTATATTCCATTCAAATTTTCTTGTACAAGCATAAATTTTTGGTGTCCTGGGTGTAGATTTATGTGTCCCCTTCTTCAATAAATAATCCATATCGTTTTTTTTATTTTTATATATTAAAAAATTTCTTTAGTATCTTTATCCCATTCAATAGTTAATGGTTTATATTGATATACATACCTATCATTTAAAACCGATGCATTAATGAAGTGGGTATCACCATCATATACATAACCACTACCTGGATGGATATGACCAAAAACATGAATTTTAGGTTTGATTTCTGTAATTCTTTCAGCCAACAACTTACAACCCAAATGTTTATCACTGCGATCAGTTGTGTCAAGTTTACCATATGATGGTCCGTGAGTAATCAATATATCAGTATCTTCTGGTATATTGTTCCATTTTTCTTTTAATTCTTCACCATCGCGTGGTAGATTAAAAGCCCAATTAAAAAACCATGGCTGCCACGGAGAACCATATATTTTAATACCTTCAATAGTAACTGAATTATCTTGTAAATAAATGATATCTGGAAAATCTTCTAATATTTCTTTAACATTTGATGGATTGCGTTCAAATCCCCAATCATGATTACCAGATATGAAAATTTTATATTTATAATCAACTTTACTAAACCATTTGAAAAAATTTTCAAGCTCATGATAATGACCCATTGATGATAAATCACCTGCATGGATTATCATATCACCACCAGGTAAATGCAAACCAATTTGTTTGTGTTTGCTATGTGTATCTGAAATAAATGTAATCTTCATAATGCAAATATACAAAAATAAATTGAATAAGTTTAAAAATTTAATAATTATATTTCTTTTATATATCCTTTCCTTAACTGTGTAAATTCCAAAAAATACACCAAAACGGAAGATGACTTCAATATTTAATGATTATTTTATCGTTGCTTGTTGTTTATTACTTGTTTGAGCACTATAAATATATTCATGATTATATATGGCATTAATACCAAATGACCTCATAGAAATATAAATATCTTCTATACATTCGTTGTCAGCCCCACCAGTTACGATTACTTTTTTCCCTTTTAATTCACCATATAATTCTTGTAGTTCATCATTTAAATAAAACCATTTATGATTGTTATCAATTCTAACCACATAATCACCACCAACTTTAAAAACATCACCTTCTTTAGCATCTGGATAATCTACACTAAGTTTATCTGTTACTTTAACTAAATCGTTAGAAAATTTAGTACCATAATTTTTTCTTATAAATTCTGTTTGATTATCAAATTTCCAAGATGGTTTATTGGTTTTATTGGAATCCCATATTTGAATTACTTCTTTAAATTTCTTACAGTATAAATTAAGTTTCTTTTCAAAATCTTTAGGTATAAATTTACTAAAAACTTGTTGCACATCAACAATTATTAACGTATCAGCTTGTAAACTATCTTGTTGATTTTCCTTTATTATGTCGCTATATTTTCTCATATAATTATTCAATTAATTTTTTATTACCAAGTTTTAAACCTTCGACTTCTATTAATATCCATTTCCCTCTATGTCCTCTAATAGAATTATTTCCCAATGCACTTTTTAGATTAAAATACATTTTAGCTTTTCTTACATCTGGTGTAAATAATTTATTTCTTGCCAAATCTGCATTTAATAAAAACATACCATTATCTATATGTTGTAAAATATACATCTTACCTTCTGGTGCAGGTATACCAGGAAAATCTACTTCTTCGAAATCAAAATCATCATCATCAAATGGATCATAATCATTAAATTCATTCATTTTTTTTATTTTCATATCTTTATTTATTTTTAATAACTATTAACGTCCAATACATCCAATCCAAACACTCTGGATAATTGTACTGTAAATCCATTGTTGTCATACGTCACATTAGTACAATGTGGTATTGTATCTAAAAAATATTTTTTAATTGCTCTAAGTTTTTTAAATTCCATATTTTCAAATATTTGAAAATATATATTAAGAGCACCATTTGAAAAAGAACTATACATACAATCTACCTTAAGTTTTTTCTGTATATCTTCTTCTATTCTAATAGGATACACTAACAATTTAGCACCTTTTAATTCATAAAGTTTACTATTATTCAAAACCATACCACCATAATTTGTCGTATTGGGTATACCGTTTCCACCATATAATTTTACTTCATTTAATACAAATTTACTAATAAATTTATCAAATGAATAATAATAATCATCATAAGGATCAGCTAAATCACTATATCCATATCCAATTGTATGATTATTATATAATGTTATAAAGATATTATAATAATCAAGTCTAACTACATCATCTGCAAACTCACCTTGTTTAAGAATAGTACCAAAATCATATTGTACTACTTCATCACCATTCGTCCACTTAAAATCATGATCAGAACAAAATTTAACAAAATCTTTCCACTGTTTATGATTTATTTTGACTATGGTTTCACCATCTTCTGGTATTTCTACAACATGTTCTTCTTGAGATTCTTCTTCTATATCAACATCATCCCAGTCTATATTTTCAAATTTTTTTATAATCTTCATAATGTTTATATATTAAAATATTTATTACTAAAAACAATAATTATAATTTACTATATAACTATAAATAACTATAAATAACTATAAATAACTATGAAAAAACAAAAAACATTCACAATTGATGAAAATATTCTTAATGAATTTATAAAAATTTCTAAAGAAAAATCTATTAATAAATCATTATTTGTTGAAAATTCAATTAAAAATTTAATAAAAGAACATAATGATAATAAGTAAAGACATATCTATTAAGATAACTAATAATACTTTAAAATATTATAATAAAGTTGGTTATAATTGTAATATTGGAGATATTATATATGTCAATGTAAATAATTTACCAAAACAAAGTACGAAAATTATTAAAGTAAAATGTGATATATGTAATAATACTTTAGATATCCAATATAGATCATATATTAATAATATTAAAAATCAAAATTTTTACACTTGTTCATTATCTTGTTCACAAGTTAAAATTAAAAATACAAAATTTATAAATCATGGCAATGAAAACTTTTCAAATATTGAAAAACGAAGAAACACCTGTAAAATTAAATATAATGATCCAACATATAAAAATGTTAATAAAAGAAAAATTACAAATATTAAAAAATATGGAGTAGAACATGTTATAATGAATGAAATTATTAAAAACAAAAAATTAAATACTTACAATAATAGATATGGATTTGATCACCCAATGAAAAATAAAGATATTTTAAATAAAAAAAGAAAAACCAGTATGGAAAAATACGATAATGAAAATTACACAAATACGAAAAAAATGATAACCACAATAACTCACAACAATATAGAATCATTAAAAGAAAAATATAATGTGAATATTCTATCATATGATAATAAAGAATATACTATACGATGTGATAAAGGACACAATTATAAAATAAATTATAGTGTATTACAAAAAAGAACACTTTACAAAACAACCTTATGTACAATATGCAATCCTATTGATGAAAAAAATTCTGATATGGAAAAACAAGTAAGAGAATTTATTGTAAATAATTATGAATCAGTTATAGAAAAATCAAGAAATATTATACCACCATATGAACTTGACATTTATGTTCCTGAATTGAAACTTGCTTTTGAATTTAATGGTTTATATTGGCACAATGAACTTTATAAAGAAAAAAATTATCATTTGAATAAAACAGAGTTATGTGAAGAACAAGGAATTCAATTAATTCATATATATGAAGATGATTGGTTATATAAACAAGATATTGTTAAATCTATGATATTAAATAAATTAGGTAAATCTACAAATAAAATATATGCAAGAAAAACAGAAATTAGAGAAATAACTGATACTAAATTAATTAGAACATTTATAGTTAAAAATCACATTCAAGGGTTTTTGGGGTCTAAAATAAAATTAGGATTATTCTTTGAAGATGAATTAGTCAGTTTAATGACATTGGGAAAAAGAAGAGTTGCAATGGGTAAAAAAACAAATAAAGAAGGTGAATATGAATTACTTAGATTTTGTTCTAAACTAAATACAAATGTTGTCGGTGGTGGAAATAAATTATTTAAATATTTTATTAAAAATTATAATCCGAAAGAAATAACAACATATGCTGATAGGTCGTGGAGCCAAGGAAATCTATATAAACAATTGGGATTTACCTATAATGGTAAAACTGAACCAAACTATTATTATATTATTGATAGAAAAAGATATCATAGATTCGGTTTTAGAAAAGATAGATTAATTAATGATGGGTACGATGGCAATAAAACTGAACATCAAATAATGTTGGATAGAGGAATATATAGATTATTTGATAGTGGAAATCTAAAATTTACCTTCTCAACCCTTCCTTTGGAATAATATAATGTTCACGTATCGATAATTCAATATGATTGTTTCTACAATATTCTATTATATAATCCTTATATTCTTCTGAAAAATTATTATTATAACAATATAATTTTTCAAGATTTTTTAATTTATCTAATCCTTCAATATCAGTTAATTGATTATTAGGACAGAACAACAAATATAAATTAGTAAAATTATTTAATCCTTTTAATGATTTAAATCCTTTATTGTTTATCCACAATTCAGTAACACTTAATGAAATTCCTTTATCATCACAATATAATTTAAATTTTATATCCCAATCTTCTTCATCAAATTCTTCAAAATCAAATTCTTCTTCATCAAAAAAATTTTTATTTTCAAAATATCTTAAAAATTTCATATTATCTACTCATTTTAAACCAACCAGTTGTTGTTTCACCTTTAATTTGTGTTTCAACTTTTTCCATCATTGCAGTCCCTTCTGAAATCATATCACCAGCATTATATTGAAAGTTACCAGGCATATTAAAATTAAATCTACCAAGTAATTCACCCATTTTTTTCTTAGATAATCCTATTACATATTCTTTAAACATATGAAATTCGAAAAGTTCTTCTTGTTCAATTCTACACCAACATTCTAACATCATAGATGTTTCAACTTTACCTAAAAAGTTCAATCTTTTATTTAAATGGTTATAATTAAATCTAATTCTTTCCAATGACAATTTGTTAATTTCATCAGAAAATGCACCAATTACTGACCTATATTGTGCTAATTCTCCTGCAGTGGTTACAAATGATGTAAGAAAAGGTTGATTTGTGACTCCAAGATTTATAGATAAGTATGGTGCTTGGATACCGATTCTCCACATATGAGGATTATCTACTCTTTTAATTTCCACTACATTTTCAATTTCTTCTGGTAAAATCAAATATTTATATGTTTGATATATATCAGTTTTTAAAATATCTTGAGGTAGAAAATAGTAAATTTTTTGAACTGCGAATTGGTAATTTTTATAGAACCATTCTAACGCAATTTCTTTTATTAACCTTTTAACTTCTATATCTGGTATAACTTTTGGTAACATTCCAGAAATAGTTAAATCTTGTTGAACTATATCAATTAATTGTTCTACAGCAAAAGATCCACCACCATTATATTGAATAGACATAATTTTATTTTTATTTTACACTTATATATTAATTTTGACTATTCATATTTTATATATAAGACACCAACTATTGTAAAAAAAGAAATTAAAAACGAATGTTAAAAAAAATAATAAATGACAAAGGAAATAATATAGGATCTCTTTGCTCGTATATAAACAAAAGAAAACCATTATTAGATGAATTAAATAAAAATTTCAAAAATGTTACACATTTAACATTATCCCAAAAATTATGGCATTATAACAATAATGATTTCAGTATGCAATATTGTATATGTGGAGAACCAAAAAAATGGCAAGGATTTAAACATGGATGGAGAGAAACTTGTGGTAATTTAGATTGTATCAAAAAACAAAAAATTATTACTAATATTAAAAAATATGGAGTAGATAATCCATTAAAAAATGAAAATATACGAAATAAAATGAAAAACACCATGATTGAAAAATATGGGGTTGAACATCCTATGTTATCTAATGATATAAAAGAAAAATTTAAAACTACTATGATTGAAAAATATGGAGTAGAACACCCTATGTTATCTGATATAATAAAAGAAAAATCTTTAAACACTTGGAATAACAGGACATTTGACGAAAAAGAAAAAACTCGTAATAAAAAGATATCATCATGGAATAATATTTCAAAAGATGAAAAAAATGAAATAAATAATAAAAGAAAAAATACAAATTTGGAAAAATATGGAGTAGAATTCATAATCAACCATAAGGAAACCATAATGAAAATAAAAAAAACTTTGAAAGATAAATATAATGTTGATAAATCCCCATTTGAAAATTCCACAATTAGAAAAAAATCATCTATAACTTATAGAAAAAACAGAATTGATAAACTAATTTCTTCATTAATAGAAAAACAATGTGATTATATTGAACATATTAATAATAATGATAGTCTATCATATGCATTAATTTGTAATAGAACTAACCAACAATTTCAAATTAGTTATACTAATCTTAGATTAAGATTATTAAATAATATGGAAATATCTCCATTTTTTTATAAAAAACACGGCGAATCTGAAATGGAAAATAATTTAAAACAATTTATTGTCAATTATTTTAATTGTCAGACTAATATTAAATCTATTATTCCACCTTATGAAATTGATATTTATATTCCTGAATTAAAGTTAGCATTTGAATTTAACGGATTATATTGGCATGACGAATTACATAAAGAAAATAATTATCATTTGAATAAAACAGAATTATGTGAAAATCAAGGAATTCAATTGATTCACATTTATGAAGATGATTGGTTATATAAACAAAGCATTGTTAAATCTATGATTTTAAATAAGTTAGGTAAATCTTCAACTAAAATATATGCAAGGAAAACTGAAGTCAAGGAAATAACTGATAATAAATTAGTTAGAGAATTTCTTGATAAAAATCATCTTCAAGGATTTGTTGGATCTTTTGTAAAATTGGGATTATATCATGATAATAAATTAGTTAGTCTTATGATTTTTGGTAAAAGAAGGATTGCAATGGGTAAGAAAAAATCAAATGATAACGAATATGAATTACTTAGATTTTGTTCAAAATTAAATACAAATGTTATTGGAGGAGCAAATAAATTATTTAAATATTTTGTTAGAAATTATAATCCAAAAGAAATAACAACATATGCTGATCGTTCATGGTCAAATGGTAATCTTTACAAACAATTAGGGTTCAATTATATAGGAAAGACAAAACCTAATTATTATTATATTATTGATAATATAAAACATTATAGATTTAATTTCAGAAAAGATAAATTAATAAAAGAAGGATATTCCAAAGATAAAACTGAACACCAAATAATGTTGGATAGAAAGATTTATAGAATATATGATTCTGGTAATCTAAAATTTAATTTTTTAAATATTTAAATCATTTGGAATTTTATCTTTAATTGATAAAAAAACATCATTTCTAAAATCTGGTCCATTCATCAACCTTTTTCTAAAGGCATATTCTAATGAATTAATAATTGTTTTAAATTCATCATCTGAAAATCTTATTTTATCACCTTTCAATAAATGAAATAAATCATTTTCAATTTCCATTGATATTTTCTTTTTTCTATATTCTAATTTTGAAAAAAGATAATTTTTTTCTTGTTCTGTTAAGTTCATAATTTTATTTTTTAGTCAATTTCATTCCAATCCTCTTCACCGTAAGGATCCATGTCTTCATGCTCTTTAAAATCCTTTTTCACAGCTACTCTATCGTGAAAACTATAACTATACCATGATGTTGTATTTCCGTAATATTCTTTATCAAAATAAAATCTATTTGCTTTACCTCCTGATAAAAAACTTATCATATTTAAAAAATATGTGATATCTAATAACATTTTTACTAAATTTTTAAAATGATAATCATTACATACTACACCATCATATAAATCAAATAATTTATTTTTTGATTTTTCATACCATTCATCATCTTTTTCCATATCAGGATTTTTATTGACTACTCTACATAATCTATAAAATTCCGTTGATAATTTATGAATATATGTAATAACTACATTATAATATCTATCTGATCTTTTTTGATTTATACCTGTGAAAGTTTTATAGGATGTTATATTACTTTTTATTTTATAAAATAATTCATCAATTTTTTCTTTATAATCGTCAAATTTCCCATCAATTGCTTCATCTTGTACTTTATCTATATGATATTTCGACTTACTAAACCAACCTTCATTTATAGTTTTAATATACTTCATTAAAAAAAATAATTTTAACTTATATATTAAAATTATAATTCTAAAATTTTTTCAAATCCATTATTTTCATTTCCTTCAATTATACCAAGAATATCCAATGTATCTTTTTGTACTTTCAATCCATTACCTGTCCTATACCCTGATGGGTAAGAATTTAATTCTTGTTCTTCTTTATAAAACTTTTCAATTTTTTCTAAAATTACATCATTATGTAATGTCTTTGGATAATCTTTATATAATTCTTTATAAGATTCTTTTATACTTCTAATTTTTTCTATATCAGTTGCACCATTTAATAATATTTCTTTCAGTTTTTCAATATTATTAATCATATCTTCTGTTGCTTCTTCTGGTTCATATAAAGATGTGATTTTTGGTTTCATTTCTGGTCCTTTATTACATTCTAATAATAATGGATTTAATTGTTCATCAACAATAAAATCTACACCAAATACTTGAGAACACAAATTTTTATTAAATCTTTTCTCACCCAATTGGGATTTCATAGCTTTTAAAAACAATATAAATGTTTCTTTTATCTTATCAAATATAATATTAGGATCATATCCATTATCTTTTAGGTAGGTTTTTAATTGTTCGAACGATAATGGATTTTTTTCATAAACATCTAAACTCATTTTATATGATGTAACATTTGTTTCAAAAGAATCAGAATTATCATCATATTCATCTTTTGTGTAAATACAAGAACCAAATTTACTAACATATGCCACCAATTTATCATTATGAAGAGTGACCATTAGATAAACTCTTAAATTTACTTTTCTATTATTTACTAGAAATGGTTTAATTAATCTTTGGGCAATTAAATAATCGTCTTTATATCCTCCCTTAACCACATCAATATCAGATGTAATTAGAAGTCCTTCTTTTCTTTGTTTTTTCTTTTTTAAGATGAACTTTGTTCCTTCTGGTTGATTATCAATAATTTTAATATCTTCTTTTTTATCTAAAAGAAAACTTTCTGGAACTATTTGAATAGATTTTTCTCTACCATAATAATCATATAAGCTTTTCCATACATTATATTTACTTACTATATTATCACAACCAGGGATTGTAAAGATAATTTGTTCATCATTATCTATTTTAATATCTTTTATTTTTGTATCAATATTATTATAACCTTCTGGAAACCAAATATTCCATTTCTCAATACTTTTCTTATATCCTCCTTTAGATAGTAAATCTACATACCCTTTAACACTCATACTAGGATAATCACATTTATAGCGAGGAGATTCATCAAGTTTTTCTTCCTCAATGTCTTTCAATCTCTTTTTCTTAGCTTCTTTTTTATAATCGTATTTAGGAGTAAATACTTTTTCTATTGCTTCACCTGCTTTATCAATTGTATCACTTATTGTATCACCCATTTTTTCTATCAAGTTCATCTATTTTTAATATTTATCTAAATATAATAAATCTTTTTTCAATTTTAAAATTATTCTGTTTTATTTTTTTAATATATAGGGTAAAAATAATCTAAAAAAATGGATAAATTAAAAAACTTTAAATCATTTATTAAAGAAAATAATGATGACAATTTAGATAATAAAATAGATAATGTTGATCAAGATGATATTTTAATGAATATGAAAGATATCCCATCAGAATTATGGACATCAGATATGGTTGATATCAATAGAGAATTCGAAAGTGCCAAACAAAATGATGATTTAGATCATATAGATGGTGAAATATATGAAGATGGTGATGGTGATGATAAAAAAATGATGCACAAAACAGAAACCGATGTTGAACTAAGTGAAAAAAAATTATCATCAGAAGAACAAAAATATGTTCTTAAAGATGTCTTTGCTGAAAAAGAAAAAGAAAATGAAGAATAAAACTATGAAAAATTTAAAATTATTTGAAGAATTATTTAATAGTCATATTACAAATTTTAAAATAAATGATTATGAAAACGAAATAGAATTAGAAGATTTGATTAAAATAAAAAGTAAGTATGTCAATGTTCGATTCAATGATAATGAATTAGATATATTAAATAAACTTTTTAAAAATCGTGGCGACATATATGAATACTCATTTAATTTGAAAAGAAAGGGTTTTGGTAAATATTCAATAGTTGTCAATGGTAAAATAGAAAAATTTAAAAATATTGATGACGATATTATTTACACAATAATTGGATATATAACAATAGGAAATTCAAATAAATCTACCGTTCTAAAGTTTGAATCAGTAGATGAAATAATAGAATTTTTTCAAAATTTAATTAGAGAAAATGATTAAAAAATTTAAAGATTTCATAAACGAATCAAAAGATATAGATCCATTTGAAGAAGAAGATTGGGATGATGAAGAATTTGAAGACAAAAAATACTCTGATATCGATCCATTTGGAAATGAAGAATATAGAAAATCATTAATAGGAAAAAGAATAATATATAAAAAAAAGAAAGGACTAGTAAATCAAGGTGAAGGTTCAATAGATAAAATAAAAAATGAGAACTTTGCTAATCTTTTTCATTTTTTGATTGGAGTAAATTGGGATAATAAAAAAATATACCATTCAGATTATTATAACCCATCCTTATTAAAAATTATAAACACAAATGAATATCAATAAATTTAAAAGATTTGAAGATTACTTAACTGATAAAACTGATTCTAAAATTTTGAGTTTCGGTGAATATAGAAAAGGTTCTAATGAATATGGTCCGTTTATTCAAGAAATTATGATGTTTTTAAGAAATTTTAAAAAAGGTAAAGAAGATAAATTGGTTTTTCCAATTAAAATTATTACATTTGACTTAAATACTCTAAAAAAATTAAAAGATGATGAAAATAAATCACGTTTAGTGTCATTTAATATTGATTTTACAGATAAAAATGGTAATATTGTAAATGATATACATAATGACGGAAATGTTATATTTTCAGATTTAAATAAAAAAGAAGATAGACCTTGGGAAAATAAAAGTTTTAATGAAGAAAGAATCAAAAATTTTAAATCTATTAGTTAAGTTAACTCAAGACAATGAGATAACTTGGAAAATAAGAAAAGTGCCAGAAAAGGTCATTTATTCAACTACCTATAGTATCACTGGTAAAAAATCCATTAAAATTTATTACACATGTAATGAATTTCATACAGATATGGATAATGTTATATTTAACTATATTGATGATAATACAAACTCTAAAAGAGAAGTTAAAGAAGTTTACCCCTTTTCAAAATTCTCAATATGGGATCGCATCAGACTTAAATGGATTTTAAATAAATTACATAAAAACATCAATAAAACGAACCCTAAAGCTTTTGATATTCAAAATTACTAATCAATAAAAGCAATATCATACCCCGAAAATTCAGCAATATACTCTGACACATGGACTGAATTTCCATCATATTGTTTATATCTACCACTATCTTCAAAAAAGTCCATAACTCCACCAGCTCCCGTTAAATGAGCTCCTGCAAGTATTCCACTTGTAGTTATATAAATTCCTTTATATGTTTTCCCATTAAACTTCTGAATATATTTATTTAACTTCTTCTTATTGTATTTCAAATATTTTATCATGGCAAAGTTTTGAATAGCAATATTACTAAGATATTTATGTCTAGATTCTTTAATACCAAGATAATCTAATGTCTTCGGATTAAATTGATACAATCCTAACATACCAAATTTATTAACAGACCATTGATTTCCACTACTTTCACGTTGTGCAATAGAACCTAAAAATCTATCTATTTCTAAAACTTCTTTATATTCTTTATTTAATGAATCATAATCCATTTTTAATGAGTCTAAATTATTCTTTAAACTATCAATTTCTTTATGATTGTTGTTTATTGTATCGTGTAATTCCATTTTTTGTTTTTCTAATTCTTCAACCTTATATGATACAAATATAGAATAAGCTCCAAAAAATAATATTAACATCAATAATATTATCTTTATAAAATGTTTTTTGATGAATTTAAGAAAGTTTAGGGTGGAATTTAAAATTTTTGTGATTTTTTCATATTTCATAATTAAATGCATTTTTTGGGTTTTCATAAAAACTGTGTTTTCACACTATCAAATAACTATTTTTGATAACTTAAAGTGGTTCTTATTAACCTATTTTACTACAAATTCTTTCTGATATATTGTCTTAAAATTTTATTTAATTAAAAATCAATCTATTGTGATTTTTTTTTAATTGAAATGTTTTATATATAGTAAAAAACAATATCGTTTTTTTGGTTATGATATTAAAATATATAAGAGTATAAAAAAATAATAATAAAATAGTGAAAAATAAATGGTTATTCGTATTGTTGTTATCCTTAACAGCTTTTGTTATTGCAGGAACAGCAGCATACTTCAGTGTTTTTGGACTATCTAAATTGTTTGCAGGTGCAGGGATATCAGCATTAGTATTATTTGGTTCTTTAGAATTTGGTAAATTAGTAAGTGTTAGTGTATTATATAGATTTTGGAAACATTTATCATGGATGATAAGAATTCCATTTACAACAATGATTATTGGTATAATGTTAATCACATCAATGGGTATATATGGTTTCTTAAGGAATGCTTATGATCAAACTTCAAATAAATATACTACAATCCAAAAAGAAGCTACTATACAAAATCAAAGAAAAGGAACAATTCAATTAGAAATTGATAGATACCAAAATGAAATAGACAGTAAAAACAAACAAATTAACACATATTTAGAAAATAGAGCAACTCAGGAACAACTTGTATCTAGTTTATATACACAAAGTGCAGATACTAATATGGATGCTAATCAAAGTTGGGTTTTTAGAACAAGAGCTAAACAAACACAAGATGGTATTAAAGAATATGATGAATTAATATCTGATCTTAGAAATCAAAATGATGCAATTTACACAAAAATAAATTCATTAAATGATTCAATATCAACAATAGATAGAAATGTATTAGAATTAGAATCATCTGATATATCTGTAGAAATCGGACCTCTAAAATATCTTTCTGACGCCAGTGGATGGGAAATGGATGATGTAGTTGGAGCTTTAATATTCTTAATCATTTTTGTTTTTGATCCATTTGCTATCCTATTAATTATAGTTGCAAATAGATTATCAATGTTAGAAATTGATGAACCAAAACCAAAAATAATTAAAGAAAAAAAGAAATGGAGATTATTTAAAAAGAAAAAACCTGTTGAACCTGTCATATCAGATAAATCTGTTGAACCAACTAAATCAAGAAGATCAGGAGTAATTGATAGGTGGAAAAAGAAAATTGAAAAAAAGAAAGACGATAAAACAGATGATGAATACATTGATAACTATATCGAAAGTATGGAAAAAAGATTTGGAAAATCAAAATCTGTTGAACCTGTTGAACCTGTCGTAGTAAATGAACCTGTAGAACCTATATCAGATGAACCTGTCGAACCTGTCGAACCTGTCGTATCAGTTGAACCTGTTGAACCTAAAAGAAAAAATGGTATCGTTGATAGATGGAAAAAGAAATTCATTAAAAAACAACCAATTGTAGAAGAAGAACCCATTAAACCAGTTGAACAAAAACCAGTCGATCAAGGTAGATATTCACATAGAAGAGGTGCTATTAGATTTCCTGGAACTTAAATTTTAAATTTCCAGAATCATATATTCTATAAATTTTTCTATCTAACATGATTTGTCGTTCTGTTTTATCTTTAGAATATCCTTCTTTCATTAATTTATCTTTTCTAAAATTAAACCTATAATACCTAATTCCATCAATAATATAATGATAATTGGGTTTTGTTTTTCCTTCATAATTGAATCCTAATTGTTTATAAAGATTACCATTACTCCATGAACGGTATGCATATGTTGTTATTTCCTTTGGGTTATAATTTTTAATAAAATATTTAAATAATTTATTAGCACCACCGACAACATTTGTATTTAATTTTGAACAAAATCTAAGTAATTCATATTCTCCTTCTTCATTTGTTTTTTTGCCCATTGCAACTCTTCTTTTCCCGAATGTCATAAGACTAACTAAATCATTTTCAAAGAACAATCCTAATTTCACCTTTCCACCAATAAATCCTTGAAGGTGATTATTGGTTAAAAATTCTCTAACTATTTTATTATCAGTTATTTCTCTGATTTCTGTTTTTCTAGCATATATTTTATTTGTAGATTTACCTAATTTATTTAAAATCATAGATTTAACAATATCTTGCTTATATAACCAATCATCTTCATAAATGTGAATCAATCGAATTCCTTGATCCTCACACAATTCTGTTTTATTTAAATGATAATTATTTTCTTTATGTAATTCATTATGCCAATACAACCCATTGAATTCAAATGCTAATTTTAATTCAGGGATATAAATATCAAGTTCAAATTTATTATCTAATAATTTTCTTTCATTTCTTTTTATAGTTTCATTATAATTATCATTTATAAAATCATATAATTGAACTTCATATCCTGATTTCGATGAATTAATTGGATTACATATTGTACATATTGTAGTATTTAATTGTATTCGATTATTTAACAACAACCTATGTATTTCAAAAGAATGTTTATTTTCACAATAAAGGATATAAATAGTGTCCTTATAATCCATTATTTTATAATTTTTAATTTTTAATTTTTTTAATATTTTATCTTCCCAAGATTTCTTATTTTTATAACCAATTTGTTCCTTTATTTTATCCGAATATGATGGATTATCTACTCCATATCTATATGAATTTGTTTTTTTTATTTTATTTTTTATTTCTTCTGATTTAAATGGATTATCTACACCATATCTATTTAAATTAGTTTCTTTTATTTTATTTTTTATTTCTTCTGATTGTAAATGATGTTCTACCCCATATCTATTTAAATTAGTTTCTTTTATATTATCCTTATAATCTTTAGTTTGTGTATAATATTCACTTCCAAATTTATCCATACTAGTCTTTTTTACTTTATCTTGAGCACATTTACTAGAACACGCATAAAATTCACCATTGTTTATATTTTTAATATATTTTTGGAACATTATTTCCTTTTCCTTACCACATATATCACACTTCACCTTAACTTTTCTATGACTACCATGATTAAGATCTGTTGTTTCTATTTCAATTATATCCATTAACTTCACATCATACCCTCTTGATTTAATATAAATTATATTCTTTTTACTTATTTTTATTTTTATTTTATCCCCTATCAACATATTCATTGTTTATTTTTGACCTTTCCAAGGATGTTATTGGCAAGTCGAACGATACTTAACTGGTGGTTATATGTTATATATTAAATTTTAAACTTTGTTTTTTTATATATACCATTAAAATATAAATATTTTTTATGCAGAAATTTACTGATAAATACATAAATAACTGGGATATATTAACAAAATCAATTATTGGTTTTGAATTTGAGTTCTATACAGAAAGATCATTTTATAAATTATTAGAACTTTTGAATAGAGAACTATATCCAATCAAAGTTCATGGTTTCAGAAAATACCATTCGGCTATGATAGTCGATGATAAAAACTTCAAAATTGAACCCGATTTATCTGGTGGATATGATATGGTTGAACTTATCACTGGTCCAATGCCTTATGTTGATTCAAAAATTATTCTTCTAAAAATATTAACACTTTTAAAAGAATATGGTAATACAAATGAAAAATGTTCATTACACATAAATATTTCATTTGATGATGAATATAAAGACATAGGTGAACTAAATGCTTTAAAAATATTACTAAATGTTGATGAAGACTTTATTTATGAATTATTTCCAAAGAGGAAAGATAATTTCTATGCAATGTCTGTAAAAAATATGATTCCTTTTAAAGATTTCGATTTTATAGGAAGTGGTTCAAATATCATAGAAAATAATATTGAATTACCTGATACTAAATATAGAGGAATAAATATAAACAAAATAAGAGATGGCAGATTAGAATATAGATACGTGGGTGGAGTTGGTTATCATTTAGAAACAAAAAAAATTCTTGAGTTATTAGATTATTTTGTGATGTTAACATGGAATTGTATAGATACACCCATAACCAAAGAAGATAAAAAAGAACTTTTGGATTATTTAAGTAATAATATTAATAACTTTAAAAAATTTAAAAAAGTTGAAAATTTCATAGCTGAATTTCCAACAATACAATTGGAGATAGATAAAAACGATTCTATGATCATCGTAAAAACTTATTATGCTGATATTTATGATGAAATATATGAACTAATACAAAATATTTATAATTTAAATAATTGTATTATAAATTATGATACACCAACAAGAACAATTGAAATAATTGATGCAGATTTTAAGACAATATTAGATATAGAAAATATACGTTTTGTTAACTGTGTAATCAATTCAGGAAGATTTAAAAACTGCGAATTTATAGATACGGAATTAAAAAATAACCATTTACATAATTGTGATATAAAAGGTTGTGATATATTCAATGCAAAATTAGAAAATTGTAATGTTGATCAGTCAACAGTCATCAGAGAAAGTTATTTCTATGGTGGTTATATGGACGGAACAATGGAAAGTGGTGTTTTCCGTGCTGGTAAAATCGGAGAATATGGTGAATTAGAGAAAGCTGTTAAAGTTATTACGGATGGAGACAATTATTTCGGTTTGGCACAAACTGACGATAATAAAGGAAAAGTAATAGGTAAAGAATTAAAAAAGAAATTTTAACTTTTAAATATTAAAAATTTTATTTATTTTTGTTGAAAATTGTGTAGTATGGAAAAATGTAGTAAAAACGGTGGGTTTTCTTATAAACATCACGAATATAAAATTTTCAAAAATGAAGATGGTAAAATATACGTTAATGAAGATGGTATCTTAACCGAGGGATGCGTACATTTAGATTGGGATGAAATAATCACATATTTAAAGGAAATTGGTAAGGTATGATCAACGAAAACGGATATTTTAATATAACGCCAAAATTAACAGATTATGATAGATATTATCTTCACAATTTCCATGCTACCCCACATTTAAAAAGAAAAGTAGATAAATTAAACCAATATTACGAAGGTCGTAATGGATATAATGGAGAATATGGTACAGATGGTGAATTTTTTATTAAACACGTAACCGATGATAAAGGTAAAATTATAACAAGTAATCATACTTATAATTTAAAAGAACTCAATACTATTATAGATTTTAAAAATCAACCAAGAACACAACCAAGTATGGATTGCCCCTGGAAACCAAACTCTGATGGAACAAAATTAATGACTAGTGGTGGGGTTGAACATTACCAACACGATTATGGTTGGATAAAATGGTTAATAAATAATATTTTTGATGGTAAATATACACTAAATGGTGAATATTCTTCTAAAAAAGGATATGATGAAAAAATAATAACATTAAGAGACAATAAAGTTGGCATTAGAGTAAAAAAAGGTAAAGCAAATAAACCAGCATCAATATCATTAGATACTGGAAGATTAATTATAAACAATAAACCTAAAAAGAAAAAGGAAGATCACGAAATAGTAACCGATATAATAAATAAAACTAAGAATGGAAATCTAATTTGGGAAAATTCACACATAAAATCATATGGTGAAAAATATCTAACATCTATTGATTTTGGAAGTGGAGTTAAAATACTATTATCTTTATTCATAAAAGAATTCAATTCTAAAAATAACTATATAAATATACATATAAAAAAAGGTGAAGAATTATTTTTTTATAAAAGTATAAGTAATTATTTTATTAGAGATTTAGTAAAATTAGTAGATAAATAAAATGAGTAGAAAAAGAAGAAATAGAGGAAATAATAATAGGAATAGGAATAACCAATTGAAAAAATATAACAATTTTCAAGATATTCCTAGTACTAATAGAGAGAGCAATAAAAATAAACTTGTTCTACATCCTAATTTTGAAGAAATCCTTAAAAATATTTTAAAGGATAATAAAGACCCTATTGCCTTCAGATTAATAGATGATACTAAAAAACCATCTATACCAACAAGAATAAGTTGGTTGAACATAACACAATCTAAAGATCATTTATCTTATGCACTACCAAGTAAAGTGAAAAAACCTGGCGATGAGTGGGATAAACTAAATAGACAACCAAACCAAATTAAGAAACTAATCAGAAAAATATATGGTAGTATATTTAGTAACAATCAAATAAAGTCATTTATTGGTAAATTTAAAAACCATTATTCACAATTCACCAAAAAACCAGTTAAAAAATTAACACAAGAAGATACGATATTAGATAATTTAACAAAGGAAACTTATGATGGTGACATGAAATGGACACTTGCAGGTAGTTCAATATCTTATGATAAATATACAACCGAAATTTTTATAACGGATAAAAAACATGTATTAGTACAATATTATGATATGAAGGAAGGGAAACCATTTATTAGTATGAAAATGGTTACTGATACTGAAGAAAATTTTATAAGAAGCATTATGGATCCTATTGGAAAAATTAAAGATTTAAAAGTTTTTATAATTGATTAATTATGGAAAAGACAAAGAGACCAACAAGTAGTTCTATTATAATGGGTATTAATAAAAAAATTAAATCTGGTGTATTAAATTGGTATATGATCAGTAACGACAATTCTATCGAAGTGTGGAGATCTAGTGAAAAGATTACACAACATAAAGCTATAATGTATACAATATACCACAATACAAGTAATCCGGAAACATCTTACTTAACAATTCATTTAGAAAATAGATATATTAAAGCTAAATCAAGAATTAAAAGTAGTGATTTAACACATATAATGACAATTAAAAAACTAACACATGTTCTAATATTATTGAAAAAAGCGATAGAACAAAGTGGTAGTAGAATTATTGATCATTCGACAATAATAATTGAAAAACCTGATGATAAAAATCTAATTTTATTAACTAAAGATAAACAATTTGATGAAAATTGGTTATTACCAGGTTGTATTTTAAATACACAAAATAGGAATGATTTGGTTAAATCCGAATTAAAAAAATATGGTATTTTTAATGTAAACGTAAAAACTATCGGTGGTTATAGAAATATTATAAATTTTGATGGTGTTTATTTCAATATCATGCCATATATTGTTAGTAATTATGATGGTAGTGAAATAACTAAAAGACATATTTGGATAGATAAAAGAGATATATCTAATTATCGTGTTGGACCCGAATCTAGAAAAGTAATAAACTTTTTCAGAAAAGATGGATTACCATTTTAAAAAAAATTAAATAATATGAAAAAATTCACAAAAGTAAACGAAGAATTCAAAGAAGAATTACTTAGAAATAAAATTGAAAATAAAACAGAATTATCCATTAACATAACATGTGATTTTTGTGATTTTAAAGAAGAATATAAATGTGTAAATAATGTAGCAAACAAAGAAGAAAGATGGTTAGCTGTTGAAACATTTATTCAAAATGGTTGGAATGAACTAACTATACCAAAAGAACAAGGTATTGCATGTCCAATCTGTGTGGAAAAATGGAAAGAAGGTAATTGGTATGTTAAAGAAAGTGCGGATATGGGTTTTGATGAAGAAGAATTTGATGAAGAAGAATTTGAAGCTCCCAAAAAATTCAATAAGATTAAAACCATAAAAATGATAGATATAGATGATTGGGATGATTTAGTATCTAACACTTACGGTAGACCTTATAGTTTCCAACAACAAGACGGATGTAAAGGTAGAGGAATACACCGTATAACAATCCCATCAAAATATGATGGAGATAAATACATGAATGATAGTGTACCTGAAATAATTAATGGGGAAAGAAAAATGGGAGTTAAATTCAAAGTGTGGTTAGAACGTGATCCTAAAGAATGGAATGGTGCGGAAGAAGATAGAAGATTTTTAAATTTATTTTGGGATAGAAACTTCTACCCCGATGTTAATACTGTAGCTAACGATTTATATAAAAGAGGAATTATTGATGCAGGTGATTATTCTATAGATATAGATTGGTAAACTTTTTCCTAAAAAAGATATATTTATTATATGAAATACATGGGAAGCAAAGCAAGATTAGCTAAATATATCGTACCAATATTAAATAGTTATGATAGAAAATATTATGTTGAACCATTTGTAGGTGGTGCAAATATAATTGATAAAGTAGACTTTAAACATAGAATCGGATATGATAAAAACCCATACCTAATTGGTTTATTGAAATATTTACAAACAAATAATACATTACCAACAACAATATCGGAAGAAGAATACTACGAAGTCAGAGATAATAAAAACAATTACCCCAATTGGTACGTTGGATTAGTAGGTTTCTGTGCTAGTTATGGTGGTAGATTCTTTGAAGGATATCCAAGAGGTAAAAAATCTGATGGAACACCAAGAGATTATACAAATGAAGCAATTAGAAATTTAGAAAAACAAAGAGAATATTTAACTAATATCAAATTTTTCAAATGTGATTATTCTAAAATAGATGTTAGAGATAGGAGTTGTTTAATTTATTGTGATCCACCATATAGGAATAGTAAACCTTACAAGGTATCATTACTTGGAAAATTCATTCATGATAATTTTTGGGAATGGGTTAGAGAACAAAGTACAACAAATCCTGTTATCGTATCAGAATACGAAGCACCCGATGACTTCACATGTATATGGAGTAAAGATACCAAAAGTAATTTAAAATCGTCTGGGACAAAGGAAAACACCGAAAAATTGTTCATTTTAATTTGAAACTTTTAATTTTTTTAGTATATTTAAATTTCAATATATAACATATATGTTTAATTATAATAATTTTATTACAGAAAAATTAGGAGTTAATGATGATGTCATCATTTTATCTGATTATATATTAAATAAAATCAATAATAAAGAAGATATTACATTAACAAATATCCCTGATAATCTTTCATTTAAAATAAATGAAATTATAATAAAATTTATAGATTCTTCTAAATATGGTGGTTGGTTTAATTCAAGTAGATCTAAACTAACAAAAAATGGATTTAATTTATATTTATCTTTAAACAAAAATGATAATGATTTAAAAAAAATATTATATCATGAATTAACACATGTCATTAAGTTCATGAATTTAACAACAAAAAAATTAAAAATGACATCACCTATTAATTATTATTTTGATAAAAGATTTAATAACTTATTACAAATGTTATATTATTCAGACGAATCTGAAATAAATGCAAAAATTGCTGATATTTTTTCAGAAATTGAAGATTCAATAAATCCAAAATATAGTAAAAAATTACAATTTTCTTTAATAATGAAGGAAATGACATTACCAAAAACTTTAATAAATTATGATATATTCGATGATTTGAAAGATATATCAAAAAAAGATAAAATTAAATTTTTCCAATATATAACAAAAATTAAAAATATTAAAAAAGATTACAATAATAAATTTCTTCAATTAACACAATTAATTAAATATGAAATATTCAACAGTGAAGATATTAATCTGAATAAAGTAATGTCATCAACTCAATATTTTATTAATAATCAGGGGAAAAAATTAGAAAGAAAAATGCACGAATTATATGATTTAATTGTTTAAGAATTAGTATATTTAAAATAAAAACAGAATTATGAAATCTAAAAAAGTAAAAGAATTAATGAATTGGTTAAATTCTTCAACAAGAGGAATTGATTTACCAAGAAACTTCGGTTCTAATGAAGTAGTTAAACTAACAGAAATAGCTGAAATTGAATTATCAGGAGATACTGAACTTTTAGAAAAAAAAGTTACAGAATTCAAAAAAATGTATCGTTACGAATAATCTAAGATTGTTTTAACTAGAACTTTCATTTCTTCTTGATTTCTTGCTACTTTAGATACATGTGGAATCGTCCACAATTTTATACCACCAACATTATCTGTCGATGCATTTACCAACCATACAAATAATGGTTTTCTCATAAGTGATAATAACTCCAATTCACCATATGTTCCAGCTCCTGCATAATTATCTTGTCCCAAAAATACAGCATCTGAAATTCTTAATAAATCTTCATCATCTGGTTCAATATTCTTACTAAATGTATCTCTAAACCAATCAAATGATTCGGGTTCTTCTTTTGGGTTATATCCTGGTTTTTTTAATTTATCCACCATCACATCAAACGTATCGTCTTTAGTTCTATCAATTTCTTTTCTAACTGGATTTAATAATAATGGTTTTTCATATAAATTATATGTTTTCTTTGGATTTTCTAAAAAATCATCAAGATATTCACCATCAACAACATGAGATGGATTTATATCTTTACCAGCTACATTAGCTACACTTACCCTATCATTTGATGTTTCTGTATTAATTTCAAATTCTCTTTCCAATACATCTCTCCATCCTCTTCCAGTTCCAGGAGCTTCATCCATTCCACCAGCCAAATATAAAGATTTAATTTTAAACCCTGGAAACTCATGAAAAACATCATCTAATGTTGTTAAATCAAAAACAGAGAGCTTATCTTTTAAATCATTATAAAAATTCTTTTTCCTATTAATCAACCATTTAAATAATCTATCATTCAACCAACTACCATATTTATACTTTAATTTATTAAGATCATCTTTAAAAGATTCGTTGACTGATAATATATCATCTAAATCACCCCTAAAATCCAATATTTCATCTGTTGGTACATTATTTTGAATTAAATTTGTTAAAAATTTATCGATATCATTATTTGTATTACCAAATACAGATTCTTCGTTTATAAATTCGTTATATCCTTTAATCATTTTTTATTTGTTTTTTATCATGCCATTCTTTCACTCTATTAATCAATTCTTCACCTGAAGCAATAGCAAAACTTTTGGATTCTATTCTACATTTTAAAAGAAGATACCCGTGATCATATAATTTTTGTAAGTTATTTCTTATATATAAAACTCTTTTACCATCTTCATCAAGTAAATATCTTCCACCCACTTCATCATCTTCTGATAATTTTCCAGATTGTATTTTTGATTTACCATCGAGTTTAATAAAATAATATTTATCTAAATCTATTTCAGATTCATCCCAATCTTCTTCTTTGAATGGATCTAAATAATCCATATCATATTCTTTATTTTCATATAATTTTAAATATTTCATAATAAAATTCGTTTTGTTTTTTTTATATATAAAAAAAAGAAAATTAAAATTTGATTTATAGGTTAAAAAAATTAAATTTGAAAAAATCAATATTATAACATGAAACAATATATTTATACATTATCAAATCCTGAAAATTCTGACGATGTAAGATATATAGGTAAGACTAAAAACTTGAAAGATAGATTAAAAAGACACATGTCTGATTATTCTTTAAAAGAATCTTGGACATCTAAAAATAAATGGTTACTCTATCTAAAAAATAATAACATGAAACCTAAAATGGAAATTTTAGATGTAGGTAACGAAAATAATATAGATGATTTAGAAAGGTATTGGATATCACAATTTAAATCATGGGGGTTTAAACTTAAAAATGAAACAGAAGGTGGTGATGGATATGACTGGACAGGAAAAAAACACAAAAAAGAAAGTGTAGTAAAAATGAAAATGAATCACCCATTAAGAAAATCTATATGTCAATATGATTTAAATGGCAATCTAATAAATGAATTTTTATCCAGTCATGATGCAGAAAAAGAAACTGGTTTACATAGAGGACACATATCAAAATGTTGTAAAAAAATTAAAAATTATAATACAGTTGGAGGATTTTATTTCAGATTTAAAGATGAATATTTTCCACTTGAAAAACCATCAAATCACCCTTGTAAAGTAAAATGTTTAGATACTAATGGAAATTTAGTAAAAACATATAAATCTTTATATGAATTAAAAAAATTAGGATTTAGAACCGAATCTATTAAAGATTCATCAAATAAAAATAGATTATACAGAAATTTCCATTGGGAAATAAATTAAAAAAAATTAAAATTAATATGAAACTATCAACAATTTCAACATTCAAAGAATTTAAAAAACTACACGAAAGCGTAAATGGTTCAGTTAGAACGAGATTTGCTCCCAGTCCGACCGGACCGTTACATATAGGTGGAGTAAGAACTGCACTTTTCAATTACCTTTTTGCTAAAAAATATAACGGTAAAAATATATTAAGAATTGAAGACACTGATCAAACAAGATTTGTACCAGGTGCAGAAGAATACATTATCAAATCTTTAGATTGGTTAGGTATTACTTTTGATGAAGGACCTCATATTGGTGGACCATACGGACCATATAAACAATCTGAAAGAAAAGATATTTACAGAAAATATTATAAAGATTTAATTAATGCAGGTAGAGCATACTATGCATTTGATACAGAAGAAGAAATGACAGCTAAAAGAGCTGATGATCAATATTTCTCTTATGGTTCTTCAACAAGAATGGATATGAATAATTCACTAACACGTTCACCAGAAGAAGTACAAGAAATTCTTAGTACGAGAAACGATTGGGTTGTTAGAATGAAATTTGAACCAGGTGAAATAATTGTAGTTAATGATATAATTAGAGGTAAGGTAGAAATGAATACATCAACACTTGATGATAAAGTTCTATTTAAAGCAAAGGATGATTTACCTACGTATCACCTTGCTAACATTGTAGATGACCATTTAATGAAGATAACTCATGTTATTAGAGGTGAGGAATGGCTACCATCAGCACCATTACATGTTTATTTATACGAATCATTTGGATGGGATGCACCTGCATTTGCACACCTTCCACTTATCTTAAAACCAATTGGTAATGGTAAATTAAGTAAAAGAGATGGTGATAAATATGGTTTCCCTGTATTCCCAATGGAATGGAAAACTGATACATCAACATCAATGGGTTATAAAGAAGAAGGTTATCTACCAGGTGCTGTTATCAACTTATTAGCATTCTTAGGATGGAATCCTGGAACTGAAAAAGAAATTTATAGTATGGATGAACTAATTAATGATTTTTCATTAAGTAAAGTTCAAAAACAAGGTGCTAAATTCAATATGGATAAAGCTAAGTGGTTTAACGGAGAACACCTTAAAATGGCTGATAATGATGAATTAACAGCTCAATTAATCCCTTACTTAGAAGAAAAAGGTATAAATTTACCATATGATAGAGTTAAAAAACTTGTCGAAATTGGTAAAGGTCGTTCTAATTTTGTTAAAGACATTTACGATAATGTTAAATATTTCTTTGAAGCTCCAACAGTATTTGATAGAAAAACCATGAGAAAGAAATGGAAAGATGATACACCTGAAATATTATTAAATTTAAAAGGAAGTTTTGAAAATGTTACTGATTGGACAAAGGGAAACATTCAAAAAGCTTTTGAAAATTTTGTAAATGAAACAGGTAATGGATTTGGTGTTGTTATGCCACCTCTAAGACTTATTATGACTGGTGTTGGATTTGGTCCTGATATCTTTGAAACTATGGAAATCATTGGTAAAGATAGTTGTATACAAAGACTAGAAAATGCACCAAATATCAAAAAATAATATATATTTTAAATGTTTAATATTTTAAACGAAGAAGTGAAAATAAGATCAGATAGAAAACTTAAAGATGCAATACATGATATTGTTGTAGAGCTAGAAGAAAACGAATTTTGGGATCTTGGTTCTATATCTGATATTTTAAGAGAGGATCATGGATTATTTGTTACTCCTAAATTATTAGAGAGGTTATTTACATTATTTGATAATGGTAAAGTGGGTGTATTTGATAAATCTGATGGTTCTTGGTTAAGTTGGGATGAGGATGAAAAAATAGTTGAAAACAACATAAAGAAGAAAAAAAGATCTAGTATTTTAGGTAAAGCAAGAAGAAGAATTAGAAAAGAAGAGGAAAAAGAAAAATTTGAACAAATAAAGAAAAGTGGTTGGATTAAATTAAGAGATGGTCGTTTTGTATATAGAGGACCTAAAACTTTCAAAGTAGAAGATGATGACCAAATTTCTATTTCCAAATATGAAAAAGAAAGTTATGATCAAGGTGAAAATCCAATAGTTCCAAACTTGGTAAGAAGTTTATTTGTATTAGTCCACCCTGATGATGGTTATCAAATATCAGCTGAAATTCAAAAATTGATTGATAATGGTGACATAAAACCAAAGGCAAAAGACGGTGCCAACTATTACTATGAAACATTTAGAAAACTATTTGAACTTGGTAAAAAAACGAAATTGGATACTAAAAGAGGATGGGAGAAAAAATATGCACCAAATAAATTAAAAGAAAGAAACTTAAAAAAGAATAAAAGAGAAGCTTGGGAAAAAGAACAAGAAAAAGAAGCTTTAAAAACTGTAATAACTGATAAAAATTTAGAAGAATCTAAAAATCAATTAAATACATTAATTGATCCAGATAAAAAATATTTTGTTTTAGTAACAAAATTTAGTACTCAGAAAAAACAGTTTTATATTAAAAAAATAGCTCTTGGTTACATGTCAATTAGTAAATATAAATATGATGATGGTTTTTATAAAATTGTGTGTAAAAAAAATAAAAACGATGATATAGGTCCAATATATTTTAATACAATGGCACATTTTAAAAGATGTTTAGAACACGGTATTAAAGGAGATGGACACATTTTCAACATATTGAAAATCGAAGATATCGAAAAATTAGCTATATATGTTAAGGAACTTAAAAGATATAAAGGTTGGGAAGAATGGTTAGATCAGGAAACTACCGATAAATTAAAAAACGATTTTTAAAATGCAGTTAAACGAATCTATTAAAGTAGATAAATATAAAAAACTAAAAGATTCCATACACGATATTGTAACCAAAATCCCTAAAGATAAATGGTTAACAGTATCCGAGTTATCTAAGAAATTGAAAGAGCATAATATAAATATGCCTACAAGTTTATTAGCTAAATTTCTAACAGATTGGAAAAATGGTAAAAAGAATCCAATTTTTTTACCATTAGATTCCGAATGGTTATTCTTTGATAGTGATAACAATTCTGTATTTTCAACTCTACATTTTCAACAACCACCTTCAATGGGTAAATCTAGAAGAAAAATTAGTGAAAAAGAAAAAAAGGAAGCAGAAGAAGCAGAGGAAAAGAAAAGAAAATCTGATATTGAAAAACTTAAAGAACAAGACAAAGCTATAAATTCACCTATACCAAGTGAAGTAATTCTAGATACTTTCCAAGAAGTTGACGTAAGTGATGTTACTAATATAATGAAAAATTTATATACTAGCATTGAAAGTGGAGAAATTGAATCCCTATACGAACCAGCATGGGAACAAATGATAAAAATAGGTACAACACCAATATCGGAAGGTGGATTTGGTTTAGAATTGAAAGATGACACTTGGGAACAACACAAACCAGATGATCAATGGGTTGTTCCAGAAGAAAAAGATTTAGACAAAGGCGTTCCTGTTTGGTATTTTAAATATGGTAAAGGTGTTATAGATGATGTAACAGACAATATGTTAGAAATCAAATTTGATGATATTGATGGTAAAAAAACCGATAAAAAATTAAAAACCTTTGCAGTATTAAAAAATAAATCTATAAGAATAAATAAAGATTATGTTAAAAACAATTCCAATAAAAAAGGATATGATATTGCTTATCTTAAAGATTTAAAAGTAAATGATGAAATATACCACAAAACAAGAAAAAAAGATGGTGTTATTAAATCTATTCCAACCATAATGGATAAAGATATAAAACTTACAATTGATGATAAAACAGTAAAACTTACAGTTGGTGAGTTTTTAAGAGATCAAAATATCCTTACAAAAGAAAAGACAAAAAGCACAGTAACTTCTTCCACAAATGGTAGTAGTATTTGGAAACCAATTAAAACTATTAATGATTTTAAAGACAATGTAAATATTGGAGACCAAATAAAATATGGTATTGGTAATATAGTCGCCAATATTTTAGATATTGACTATGATACAGATAAAGTAACTATAAAAACAACATTTAATAATTCTTTTGAATGGGATTTAAATAGACTTATTGATATGAATGTAAGATTAAAAGAAGGGAAAATTGATGGAGATTTAGTTAAAGTTAAAGACGTAAGTGAATTAGAAGTTGGTATGCCAGTTATGTATGGTGGAATAAAAATAAAAGGAAATGTATCGGAAATAAATAGCCATCAAATAATTATAAGAAATGAACATGGTGTTATTATAACTTGTGGGTTTTTGTGCGATTTATTGGGTATAGAACATTTTATTGATAAAATAGGAATATGGAAAATAATACCAAAGAAAGAAGATGAATGGATAAAAATCACAAATGTAAAAGATCTAAAAATTGGAGATCAAATTCAATATAGTGAGAAAAGAATTGATGGAATAATTAAAAAGATGGATGATTCTTTAATGTTCGTTGATAATGAATTTGGTGCTTCAGTACATTGGAATAAATATTATTTTACAGGAACTATTGGAATATGGAAGAAAAGAAAACCTAAAGTGAAATTTAAATGGGAAATGGTACATAATGTTAGCTTTTTAAAAAAAGGAGATACCGTTAAAGCAATGAAAAAATCGGCGATTTGGATAAACAAATCAGAAAATATTATAGGTGAAATAACAAATATCTATAAAACTCAAATGATGAATGATCCCAATTCTTCAGATGAATTAACAATAAAACTTAATGATGGCACTGAAACCAAAGTAAGAACAAAAGACATAACAAATACATATAAAAAAGTTTATATAAAAGATAAACCCAAACAGTTAGATATGTTTGATCAAGAAAATAGAGAATTGAACAAATTTAATAAAGACAAACCATTTGATATAAATGATTATGAAAAAGTCACAAATATTAAAGAATTATCTGAAGGTGATACTGTATATTTAGAATTCAAAAAGAAAGTTGGTAAAATAGAAAAAATAAATAATGGATTAATAAGTATTAAAGGAGATGGTTTAAATATTACTATAGCTGGATTATCTGTTACTAATGGCAATGTTTATAAAAGAAAAAATAATTTAACATCATTTAGTGATGCATATAAAACAACTGGAAATATAGGATTTAATAAGGATAAATCAACAGGTGGTGACTGGGTAAAAATTAAAAGTCCATCAGAATTTAGAAAAGGTTTAAAAGTAAAACACGGTAACACAATATATACTATTGATTCTATAGTGGGAGGAACAGTATCAATGAAAGATAAATTCGGTTCATCAGAAACATGGACAACCAAAGGATATATTAGAGAAGGTATCTATAAACAATTAACTAAAATAGTTGATAAAACACAAACATCTAAAAATGATACAGAATGGATAAAAATAACCGATCCATCTGAACTCAAAAAAGATATGACGGTTAAATATAAAGATAAAGAATATACTGTTAGTTCCATATACAACACTAGTAGTGGACCATCTATAACCTTAACACACCCAGGTGGTTCTATTGGTTGGGATTTAAAAAATATTATTAAATCTGGAATTTATAAAAAATCTGATAAAACAACTCAAAATATACCCGATGGTTTAACTAGAGTTAAAGATTATTCTGAATTAAATAAGGGTATGATTATCTATATAAATGGTAAGAGAAAAAGGACTAATCATGTTAATTCTAAAAGAATAGATTTTTCAGGTGGTGGGGCATCCGCTAACATGGACACTGAAAAAGCTATAGAAATGGGAATTTATATCGAAAAATCTACAATAAAAAGAGAATTACCATCACCATTAGATGGTTGGAAAAAAATTACTGAAAATGATATTGTTCTTGGTACTAAAGTATATTCAATATTACATAACACATATGGTGAAATAAGTGCAATAAAAGGCAACTCGATAAAAATTAAATTGGATGAACCAAAATTTAGAGGGACATATAAAATTACTGCATTAAATACCAATAAAAGAAATGTTTTTAAAGAATTTTTAGTTAAAGAAGATGAAACTGATGTCGATGATACTAAAATAGTTAATTTAGTTAAACATTTTAAATCATTTAGATCTGGAGTAATACTTAGAGCTGCTGAATTTTTATCTGATACTTATGATAAATATAATTTTAACGAACTTAAAAAAATTATAAGAACAGGTATAAACTTTGGTTACATAAATAATGATGATAAACAAATGATTAAAAAGATTCTAACTAATGCAAAATCCAGTTTAGAACGATACAAAGATAAAGCACCTTTAGAAAAAACTATTGAGTTATTAAAATATTTTTAGTATTTCTTGAAAGTAGGTAAATAAATTTTATCAAATTCATCAATTGAAAAATAATCCTTTAAATTAAACCTTTCAAAAACATCACCTTTAGTGATTTTAGCCAAATCATTTAAATCTTTAATTTTATTTTTCAATTGGTATTCTTTCTTATAATCACCTTTGGATATATCTTTAAATAATTTATTCCATAAGAAAACACTATATCCTTCATTCATCTTTTCCATTGAACTCTTAATTCCAACATTATCATTATCGTAGAAAAATCTAACTTGTAATTCACCTGTTTCTAATAAAAATTGATAATCTGTATCAACACCTGTTGTTCCTATACTATTTGGAAAAAATGTACTATCTATATAACCTTCAAAAACAGTAATTATATCATAAAAATCTACATTTAATATATTATATAAGTGCGATAATTTATTATATGGAAGTGATTCTTCTTCGCTTATTGGTTCTTCATTTACATAGTTATAAACTGTCTGAAAATCATATATTTTGTATAATCTTTTCTTTTTTTCATCTTTCAAATTTCTAAGTTGAAACCCTAACAATTTATCATCATATTTGTTCATAATAATCATAACTGGTTCATTCCACTTATCTGTTACCTTATAAACACCTTCATAGATATTATCTATATTGGTCAATTTACGTTTATACTTAAGGTATTGATAAACTGCTGAATTTTTAACAATAGGTTGAAAATCATATATTTCATTCTTTCTACTATTATACTTATTTAGAACATCTTCAATATCCATTATTTTATCTAACTTAGATAAATCATAATCTTTATTGTTATATGTATTTGATTGTCCAAATTTATCAACATGTTCATATATCTTTATTTTTTCATCTAAATCTATACCAACACCAAATTCTTCAAGTAATTTAACATACCCCATTTTTGAACCACAGTTAAAACAAACATAGAATAAATTATTTAGATATAAGTTTCCTCTTTTCTTTTGTGTACTTGAATCTGAATCACCACAAATTGGGCAAGCTACCTCTATAACTGGCCTTGCACCATATGCTTTAACTCTCATATATCTCTTTTCAGGTAATTTATGAGATTTGTTAAGAATAACTTGAATAGAATCTTTTACTTTATCTAAATTTAAATCAGCCATTTTTTTACTATTTAAAATTTATATATAGATGATAGTACTAAAGTTTAATAAAACGATATGAAATTAAAAAGATTTAACGAACAATTTGATTTTGATGATGAAGATTTCGACATGGAAGAGTATAATATAGATGTTGATAATACCATTACTCATACTAACTTTGCTGATGATTGGGAAGGAATATATGTTGATGATAAGTTAGTTGCTGAGGATCACCGCATTCAACTTGAATATGTTTTAGAATATTTAATTAAAAATAACATACAAATGGGTGACTATAAATATAAATATTTAGAATATAGAAAAAATGGTCAATATGTAGATTGGGTAGAAGAAGATGAATTCGATAATTTAATGAAAAATCGTGGTTCTTTAACTGAATTTATACAAGGTTGTAAAGAATTAGGATATGAAATAAAATTAAAATAAAAAATAATAAAAAAATTATGAAAACAATTTGGAAAATTTTAACATTTCAAAAATTTAAAAGTACTTGGTTTATTAGTACAATAGCTTGGATTATTCTTTTTGGTATAGGTTTAATGACATATTATATCTTAACAGGACAAGTTTAAAATAAAAAAAAATTATAGATTATGAACATGATTAAAAATGAAACTTTAGCTGAAAGTGACGTTAATATGTTAAGAGAACAGTTTAAAGTAAAGTATGCGAGAACAAAAGGATGGGACCCTTATAACCTATCAACAGAACAAATGATAGAAATCACCCAACAAAAAGATTGGAAAAACCCAGGACTTCTTTTATCTTAAAATAATATAAACTTTTCTTATATTTTTTTAGTATATTTATTTATATGTTAGAAGATTTTTATGATGATATATTAGGAACTGATGATACTGATGAACCAGAAGGGTTCTTATTCAATTTTGCTGCCAATTTCAGAATAATTGATGATAAAAAAGGTTTCTCTGTTGAAATTCATAAACTTTTTAAAAGAAGTTATAAAGGATATGAAAAAGAAATTGATATTATAATGAAAGAAAATCCTATTGATGTCAAAGATGTCTATAACGTAGAACTATCCGATTTCAAAATGAATAAACTCCACAAAGGATATTTTTCTGTAAATTTTTATGAAGATAACAACTTTGATATTTTTCTAAAATCACATGATTTAATATAAATTTTCTTTTTATTTTATTTTATTTATTGTATATTTATATTATGAAAAAATTAAATAAAATACGAATTTTTAGTAAGGAAACTATGGAGGTATGGTCTGAGATGAGACTAATTCGATGGAAAGGTAGAGTCCAGAACCATTTAGATGGAATTTTAAAAGATCATAAAGAAAAAAATAGTGAGTGGGACATAAACAAATTTACAGAATATATTGAACTAATGGACAATATATTAAAAACCAATGATTATGATTCTGATGTAAGAAACACAACAGTAGAAGATATAAGTGGATAAAAAATAATCGATTAAAATGACAGATACAATATTATATTATAAAACAAAAGTTAACAAAGACAATTATGTTTTTGCAAACAGGTATAATATACATGAAAAATTAAAAATATCCGAACGTAATGAACAATTTATTGAATGGAAAGATGATACAAAATTCAATATTGGATTATTATTAGAAGCAAATAGAAAAATGATTAATCACGAAAAAATTAATTAATTATGGAAGATGAAATAATGAGAGAACTTTTTAGATTAAAAGTTGAAATAAATTCTAATTATTCAGATGGGTATACAATCCAAAGTAATATAATTAGACGTGATAGACTAAAAAACAAATTATCAAAATTAAAAAATAAAGAAGAAACTTTCCCTTTTGAAGATTGGGATTAAAATTAAAAATTATGAACTTAAAAAATCAAATTAAAATAGATATAAAAAAATCAATGTTAGGTGGTAATAAATTCAGAACCACATTATTAAAAACCATAATTGGTGAAATTGATAGAGATAGGGATAAAAATATTTCAGATGAAAAAGTTATATCTATCATTAAGAAAATGAAAGAAAATGCTGAATTAGTTGATAATACAGAAGAAATAAATATCTTAAATGAATATTTACCAAAGGTTTTATCAGAAGAAGAAACTACTTCTATAGTTAATGATATGTTCAAAGAAAACACATACACTGCTAAAGATATGGGATCATTTATGAAAACAATCAAAATTAAATACGGACAATCAATAGATATGAAAATCGTATCTATAATATTTAGAAGACTAATATAAATAATATGATGGAACAAAAATGGTTCGGTTGGATAGAACAAATGAATGAAGAATCCTTTGATGTTAGATTAAAGGATTTAACACCTGAAAATCTTATTGGAGAAAATAGTGGAACTGATGAAGCCGCCGAAATTCCTTACACCGATATTTCAGAAAAAGATAGAGAAACTATTGGATTGGGTTCTACATTCTATTGGACTATAAATGAAAATAGTTCAACTATTGAATTTGTAAAACCACCATCAGAAGATGAAAAAAGAAAAAAAGATGAAATGTCAAAAAGATTTTATCAATCAATATTAAATAGTAACCTTTTCAAATAAAAATGAATGAATTTTAAAACAATTTTACTAACAATGTGTCTGATATTATCTGGCACATTTATTTTTGGTCAACAAGACACAATAAACCTAAACACATTTGAAGTCATTGGTGTAAGAGCATCAGATAAAACACCAATATCTAAAATGACTCTGAAAAAGAAAGATATAGAAATTCTTTCTTATTCCCAAGAATTACCTCTATTATTAAACAAAACGCCAAGTATTTCATCATCAACTGATGGTGGACACAATCAAGGGTATGTCTATTTTAGATTAAGAGGTATAGATCAGACAAGAATAAATATGACACTAAATGGAATTCCTCTTAATGAACCAGAAAATCAAGGTGTTTATTTTTCTAATTATCCAGATTTTTCTTCATCATTAGAATCTATGCAAATTCAACGTGGTGTTGGAACAACATCAAATGGAGTTGCATCTTATGGTGGTAGTATAAATTTTGAAGCTAAACAAGGATTTGAACCAGAAACCAAATTAGAATTAGGTGGTGGTTCTTTTAACACATACAAATTTAGTATAGAAAACTCAACTGGTATGATGGGGAAAATGGCTTTCTACACAAGAGCTTCCACATTTGAAACCAATGGATATAAATACCATTCTGGTAATAGTGGTGGTTCTTTCTTCCTACATGGTGGTTATTATGGTGAAAAAGATGTATTTAAAACTATTACATTTATTGGAAATGCATCAAATAGATTAGCTTGGTTCGGTGTATCGAAAGATGATATTGATATAGACCCAAGAACCAATTATAATACTGAAAGAGAATGGGATGCATTTCATCAAGCCCTTGTTTCATTAATATACACAAGACAATTAAATAAAAACTCTATTATAACATCTACAGTATATTACAATAGATTAATGGGTGATTGGGATTTAGATTTATTATCTTGGGGTATAGATACTTTACAAAATTATCAACTAAATCACAATTTTTATGGATTCATTTCTAACTTTAATTATAAAATAGAAGAATTTACTTTAGATTTTGGTATCCATTTAAATAAATACGATAGAGAACATTCAAGCACATTTGAACCATATTCTGAAAAATTATACACCAATACAGGATATAAAAATGATATTAGTGCATTTATTAAAGGACAACAAAACTTCAATAAATTAACAGTATTCGCTGATATGCAACTAAGACGAACCACTTTCAAATATGATGGTAATATGCAAATGGATGATATGGAATGGATATTTATAAATCCTAAATTTGGATTGACATACACATTTAATGATAAAACAAATATCTATTCATCAATTGGATTATCAAATAGAGAACCAACAAGAACAGATATATTCGGTGGTATAGATGACCCAACAGATTATCAGAACTTAGATTATGAAACTGTTACAGATGTTGAACTTGGTACAAATTATAATAGTAAAATGTTTAATCTTCAAGCTAATCTTTACTACATGGATTTCAAAAACGAATTAACACATAACGGATTACTTGGTAATAACGGATTACCGATTATGACTAATGTTGATAATTCATTTAGAAGTGGATTAGAAATAGATTTTACTATTTATTTTTATAAAGATAGTGAAGCGGAAGCAAAATATGTTAATAATTTTATATATTCATATAACGAAATAAAAGATAATGGTAGAATATTTAAACCACTATATACACCTACACATATTATGAATAATATGTTTTATGTTCAAACAGGTGATATTTATTTCTTAGCTGAAAGTAAAATACAAGGAAAATCATATATAGATTGGGAAAATGAACACACTGTAGATCAATTTTGGGTATTTAATTTTGGTTGTGGATGGGATTTCTATAAAAAAAGTTCTATAAATTTAAGATTAAACAACATTACAAATAATAAATATTTTACAAATGGGTATGTTGAAGATAATGTAGAATATTTATTCATAAATCCACCATTTAATTGGTTTTTAACATTAAAATTAGTTATTTAAATTATTTATTTTTTTATAAAATGGGTTCTATTACAAAAATAGAACCCATTTTTTTATATATACAATTATGAAAATAACTAACAACGAAAATTTAAAAGAAAGTATTGATAGTAAGCTAAGAACTGCTAAATATGCTAGATACGCGAGAATACTAACACAAGTAGAAAGTGATCAACTTTACGAAGGTGAAAATAGTGAAGGCATAAATGTTAAAAACATTGAACCAAGATTAATTTTAACTACCAATGAAAATAAAAATTATCTATTTATAGGTAAAATGGAAGAAGATATATGCAAATTTTCAATTCCTGAATTGAAATCTTATAAAAAAGGTGATAATGGAAGAATGAAATTTGAAATTATTTCTGAAGATTTATATTTTCCAGTGTGGGAAGATAATTTTGAAATAAACACAAAAGCTACTATTCAATTAGAAAGTGTAGTTAACGATGTAAAAGAAGAAGTTAAGCCTAAAATTACTGCAACTGTAAATGTTCAACCCGTTATCGAAAAGAATGTCCCAAAAATCGACACAAACAAACAAGAGAAAAAATTAGCCGATAAAGATCTTGATGAAGAATATGAAGATTTTGAAGATAAAGATAAGAAGAAAGACAAAAAAGACGAAGTGAAAGAACAAGTGAAAAACTTCAGTGATTTTCTAAAATAGTAAATATTAACCATCTTAAACAAAAAAGGACGTTTTTTAACGTCCTTTTTTTATTCTATCTATTTTCTTTTGTATATCTTTCTTTGTTTCTTCATCAGGTACTAATATTTTACCATGTAATACAAGTTTTCTTTCTTCTACCATCCCACCAGCATAATTTAAAGGCTGAAGATCACATATAACTCCACCCATTTTTATATTATCCACTATATAAACATGATGATGATCTTCATTATCTTCTTTATCAAAGAAAAAATCTCCACTTTTTAAATCCCATGAATTCTTAGTATAAAGTTTTTTATAATATATATTGTGTTTAGTTGGTATAATACGACTATTAAATGATTCACCAAAATCGCCTTCTATTATTATATATCTATTTTTCACGAATAATACTTTTCTAATTGCAAAATTGTTATGTTGAGTATGGTGTGGATTGGGTAAAAATATTACATAATCCCCATCTTCTAGCCCGTCATCTTCTTCATCGAAATCCCATTCGTCATCATCAAAAAGATCAATATCTTCATATAGTTTTAAATATTTCATTTCAATACTATTCTTTTTCTTACTTCAGGTAATAAATAATTATATGGCACATCTACCCATTTACCACTATTATAAACATTTATTTTTGGATATCCAATTTTTTTCATCACTTCAAATTCCTTTTCTGGTACAGGATAAAAATTATAATCAGGATCAAAATTTATATCTTTATATAATACAATTTTACCATCTTTATATATTGTTTGTATTAAAACATAAGTCATTATTGTATATCTTGGATCACCATATTGTACTAATATCAAATTTCCATTTCCATCAAAATTTGGATCTGGATTTTCAAAATTGTGTATTGTTTCAGTTTCATCCCAATCTTCCTCATCAAAAGGATCTAACTCATTAATATCTTCATATAGTTTTAAATATTTCAAACTTGAGTATATTTTTATTTTATATATTAAATTGTTATCTTTGTAAAAAATTAAGTTATGGTTAAAAAATATGTAATAGTAAATCCAGATACTAATCAATACTTCACAGGAAGATATTGGTATGGTGAAGATGGAGAATGGACTAGAAATTATGAAGATGCCAAATTCTATGAAAGTGAAGAAGAAATAATTGAAGATTTCAAAGCTGAAGAATTTGAAGATGCTTTTGAAAATAAAGCTTTTTTAAAAATTGAAACATTTTATACAAATGACTAAATATTTGATTTGTATTGATAAATGTTGTATATTTGTATCATATTAAAAAAAATAGAAAAATGAATACTGACACAATTATAACATTATACGAAGAAATATGTGAAAATCATACTAAATTTTTAGGTGATGATGTATCTCTACCAAAGTTATTTAAGAATGACAAAAAAAATCAATTTAACAAAAGAGCATTAGTATTAGTGTATTTATATTCTAAAATAGGTATAGCAGTATCTAAAGAAGAACTTACTATTTTTATTAGAAAATTTTATCCAAAAACTAATGATGTTCAAGATGGGAGACATCTTTCCCGTCAAAGTGGGTGGAATATTTTATCTGGTGGTAGAAATGATGATAATGATCTGTCATTAAAAAAAGACGAATATTCATTAATTAGTATTAAAACACCATATCCAGGTAATGTTTCTAAACATCGAAAAGTAGGGTTTAAGGATAAAGATTTTAATAAATTAAAAGAAAAATATAATTATGGATGCGCAACATGTGGTTCTAAAGAAGGGAAACATAATTTATTAAATAGTAGTGTAATTACCAAATTAACAAAGGGACATATGGATCCAGAAAAAGAATTGATTCCAGGTAATATTATACCACAGTGTGACGAATGCAATAGAGCATATCAAGATAAATTTGTTTTTAATAATAGTGGTAGAGTAATTTCACAAACAAAGGATAGAAAAATGTTAAATGTGTTAAATGAAAACATATCTGATAAAGATAAAATAATAAAAATGAGAAATTTGTTAAGTTAATTTTCGTATTTTATTATTCACCACATCTTTTAATAGCCACATTATAGTATTCTTTTATCATTTCATACCCTATAAAATTTCTATTAGTATTTTTACAAGCAACTGCGGTTGTCCCTGATCCTAAAAATGGGTCCATTACTATTGATCCTTCTTTTGTAAAAAGTTTTATTAAGTGTTCACAAAGATTTACTGGTTTGACACTTATATGTATATTGAAATTACCTTTTTCCTTTTTATCTGGTTTTTTAACAAGAAATACGGAATCATACTCATCCGAAATTTCGTCAGTTGTGATTATATTAGATGGAAATTTATCATTATTTATACCTTGTTTTTCTTCACTATTTAAAAACCCAACATTATATTTTATAAAATTTGTTAGCATAGTTTTACCTTCTTTTGGTTTTTGTGCCATACAAATAGGTTCTATTGCTGGTTTTAATTGAAGTGTTTTTAAACCACTTACTTTTTCCTTTAATTTATGTTTTTCATCATCACTAATTTTCATTTTATCAATAAAATGATTTTGTGAGAACGCTTTAGCTTGTGATTGGGTATAAATCCAACCTATCATATCTCGTATTTCAAATCCACTATCTTCAACGGACACTGCCATTCTATGATATAATCTTGGTGATGAAAATGATAAAAACAACCCACCAGGTTTTAAAACTCTAAATATTTCTCTTGATACATCTAAATAAAATTTCTGAAATTTATACGATTGTTTTTTATCAAATTTCATACCTTTTGGTAAATTCTTTATAACTCCTTCTGATTTCCGTTTCTTCAATTCTTTTAGATTCCATTTTTCATCTAATGAATCCAAAAAATATGGAGGATCAGTTAAAACCATATCAATTGAATTATCATTCAATGTTTTAATCCCATTGAAAAAATTTTCATTTATTATATTTATCATATTTTTTATTTTTCTTTTTTCATCCAATCAATAATCAAACCTTCGATTAATCTTGATTTATTTATAAATTTTTCTTTGATATAAGTTTCAAATTCCCCATTAACTTTTTCAGTAATCGTAAAATGGGACTTTATCCTCTTTTCTTTCTTTTCCATCACAATTAATTTTTATTATTTCTATTCTATAATTACAAAGATGTTTATAATTCTTTTCATTAATATGATGTAATAAATATTTGGGACTTTCGATTATTTCAATAATGTATTCCATAATGTTCTTTCTTTATTCTATATAGTAATATAAAAATACCGAATTTTTCACTTTTCAGTAAAAGTTGGAATTTTTCACTTTTCATATTTACTATATACTAATAAAAAGAAATTATGTTTATAGATGAATATACTTATATCACAATAAAAAATTCAAAACCTTTAACTAAATGGGAAAAGAAATTAGGTTATTTACCAAAATTAAATGAACCAATTAAAGTTCATTGGAAATTGTTAAAACCTACAAGTTATAGAACATTATTTTTAAAAGTAAAATGTGATGATTGTGGAATCATATACGATAGAAGAATTAGGGATATGACTGAAACCCACCTTTGTAAAAAATGTATAAATAAAGGGGAATTAAATTACATGTATGGTAAAAAACCATCTGAAAAAAACATAAATGCAACTAAAAAATGGTTAAAAGAAAATGGAAACCCATTCACATGGGAATCGTGTAAGAAAAAAATAAAAGAAAAACAAGGTTGGTTGATAATGGCTGAAAAAAATAGAGGAAAGAAAAGAAGTGAAGAAACTAAAAGAAAAATGAGTGAATCTATGATAAAATCATATGAATTGGGTATAAGTAAACCCAATAAACAATGGGGGAATGTAAGAACACGACAATACAAAGGAATAGATTACCAAAGTTCTTATGAATTAAATTTTCTAAAATATATGGAAAATAACAATAAATTAGAATTAGTAGATAGAGGTCCAAGAATTAAATATATGGATATAGATGGCAAATGTAGAAATTATTTTATTGATTATAAAATAAAAAACACTAATATTGTTATTGAAATAAAATCTACTTATATTTGGAATAAACACAAAAATACGAATAAACAAAAACAAAAGTCGGCAAATAAACTTTTTGAATATTTATTGATAATGGATAATGACTTTAGTTTATTAAAAAATAAAATATGAAATATAAAAATAGTTTAGTATTAGGTAAATTTTCACCTTTCCATCTTGGTCACAAATTTCTAATTGATAGTGCAATAGAAAAATCTGAAAAGACTCATGTCTTTGTATGTCATAGGAAACATGATGAAATTGATGGAAACTTTAGATTTGAAACTATTAGACATATCTATTCCAATAACCCAAATATAATTATCTATAATATAGAACATGATTTTGATGATTATCCAGGTGAATTTGGTTCAACATTAGATGAATTTTATGATTTTTGGGTAAATAAAGTAGTATATAGTAGGGTAAAAGAACTTGATGTTATTTTTACAGCTGCTGATTATGGTGATGAATTTGCACATCATTTAGGTGATATTAAACACGAATTAGTTGATATAGAAAGAATTAAATATCCAGTATCAGGAACTAAAGTAAGAAATAATCCTTATGAATATTGGAATTTAATACCAAATGAAACAAAACCATACTTTACTAAAAAAATTGTTCTTGTTGGTCCTGAATCAAGTGGAAAAACTACATTATCAAAATTATTATCCGAAAAATTAAATGTTCCACTTGTTAAAGAATATGGTGCCAAGTATTTTACTGAAAAAAATCTAAACAAAAATTCAAAAGATAATGAAGAATTTACATTATTAGATATTAACAAAATTGCATCAGGGCAAATACATTTAGAAGAAGAAGCTTTAAATAAAGGTGAAAAAATGGTTATCTTCGATACAGATTTAATAATTACACAAATTTGGAGTGAAATTTATTTCGGTAAATCACCAAAATGGATTGTAGATGAATCATATAGAAGAAAATATCATTTATATCTACTAATGGATATAGATTTTGATTGGGTAGATGAAGGTATTAGAGAATTTCCTGAAAAAAGACAATGGCATTTTGATAGAATAAAAACTGAATTAGATAACAGAAAATTAAACTACGAAATAATCAGTGGTTCTATAGAAGAAAGATTAAAGAAATGTCTTGATTTATTATCTTAACCAGGGTAAAAATTTTTCTTTAATAAATTGCATTATCATTGTTCCGATTGACCAAGCAACGAAAAATTGCCAACCTATTGCAAGAAAACCTATATCTATCATTCTTTTTTTAATGAATTGAAATAGATGTTCACCATCTGTCAACCAAACAAACATTGTTGAAGATAAATAAAATTTTTCAACATATTTGGGATCAACTGTAAAATAATACCAATGTTTAGTTGTATTCGGTATTAAATTACCATCATCATCTAATTTCCATTTCTTTTTCCAACCTGTTTGTGCATTTAAAAAATCAAGATCAAATGTCCACCATAAAAATTTCACATCTTTTTTCCATGTGTTTTTCATACATTCGTCTTCTAATTCATTAAAAAACAAAAATAATATACCCGCGACCAATACTATAACATTTATTATCCAATATATTTCCATAATTAAAATTTTATTTTTTACCCATAAGATAGTTTCAAACTCATAGGGAGCACTTCTGTATTATTTATATAGTATTTTTAATAGGGGGTTGTTTGCTTTCTGAATTATGAATTTAAAAATTTCATACTTTTACTAAATTATCCATTTTCCCCCACACTAAATATTTTCTACCACCAGGATGTTTCCCTCTAACTAAATATCCATCATAAGGTATATCTTCTATATCCCCATGTGAGTCACTCTTTATATTGGAAGCATGTTCTATTTCACCGATTACCCATTTATTATATTTACGAATACGCAAAAACTTCTTATCTCTTTCACTCCAATATTCAATATAACCGTCCATAGACTTAACTACATCATCAACATTAAAAATTTCTTCTTCAAAATCGAAGTCATCTTCATCCCATTCGAAATTTTCAAATCTTTTAACAATTTGTTTAGTTTCGGCATGTGTTAATTTATCAATTTTAAATTTATTATTTAATTTATTAACTTCATCCACAACTTCTTGTATAGTTTCAATTTGTTTCTTTAAAATTTTATTTTTTATACTTTCTTTTGGAATATCAACATCTAAACTATCTAAATAATTAAGTAAAAATTCTAATGGATATTTTTGACCTTTATGATAATCATAATATCTATAAAGAGATTTTCTATTTTTATCTTTTTCATCAGAACCATCATAAAGAATATATGTTTTAGATATTGATGAATTATGTTTCTTTAAAAATTTTTCTAATGATACTTTTGTAGAACCAGAATAATATGAATCATCAAATAATATAAATGTTTGATTATCAATTTCACCTTTTTTATAAATAATATCAACTTCTTTACCAGTTGTTAACTTACCCAATTTATTATTTGTTCCTCTAATGCTACCATTAGATAAAACTACATTCCCTGGAATTTTTATTATACCTTTCTTAATTAAATTCAATATCCAATCACCAAAACCACCAGTTAATATAATATTAAAATTTTCACCTTGTTCTTTGCGAATTGCAATAAATAATTGAATTATAATATCAATATTTTTAGGTAATTTAATTATACTATCAATTTTATCAAAATATTCCCTACCACCAGATGTTTTTCTTAATTCATCTTGGGCGATAGATTTCATTTTATTATATTCGTTTAAATTACTTATCATAATCTTTTATTTTAAATAATTTTTATAAAATTTGTCAAAATATTTTTCAAAAATATCATCAGGAACACCATGAAACATTCCTTGTTCAAGATACATTTTATTACCTACTTTGAAAAAATCTCTACTCTGTAAAAATTCTAAAACCAAATGGAAATCTACACCCCCAATTTTTTTAGAATCTCTATTGCCTATTAATACTAATTGTTTATTAAATGTTGGTGCTTTATAAAATTCAACAGGCATTTTCTGTATTGTTGGTGCTGTGCTAGTGCTAGCAATCGCTGGGTTTAATAATAAAGCAGGTATTTTATAATAATTAGATAAATAAAAAGCCATATATCCACCTGCTGAATTACCAAGAATAGCATCAATTTTATGTTTTTCTATTTCATCATGAACAGTTTTAAATAAATTTGGATCTGAGAACCATCTAGCAACTGGTGTAATTACTTCATAACCATATTTGGACATTATATCAGCTTTAGTACTAATTTCAAATGGAATAGGATTTCCTTCTGAATCAATTTCTCTACCTGAACCTTGTATACTTAAAATTTTCATAACTTATTTTTTATTTTTAAAATCAGATGTTCTCAATGTATCACCTTGTACCCAAGTATGATTACTATTTGATAAGCCCAATGACCACATCAACCCATCAATAAATCCTTGATTTTTAGATTTCTTTTTTAATTCCACAATCAATCTTTCAACCATATCATCATTACTTTTCATAGAAATTCTTCTAATTATTCTATTCTTTAATATTTCTTCTTTAGAATAATTTTTATATGCTTCGTTAAATGATTTTAAATGTTTCATGTTTTTATATATTAAAAAAATTATATATAAAAACAATATGAAATATCTTAAATTATTTGAAAAATTTGATTGGAATGAAGACGATTTTGATTGGGATGAAGATTCACCCATTCTAAATGATGAAACATTCATTATTTATAAAAATAGATTATGTGTTAAAAAACATAAACATTATGGTGGAAAATGTTTAATCCCAAATTGTTGGAATGTTGATATAAGAGATAAAACATTATCATGTTATTCTACTTGGGAAAATGCTTTAAAAAATATAAATTGGAGTCGGAAACATGGAATCAATGGTGTAAAAAATAATATTTTAACTGACGAAAACATCATAAACAAATATCTAAATATTGAAAAATTAAATTACTTAAACAATGATAAAAATAACGATAAATTATTTCATGTTAATTTCTAATTATTCAACCCTCTTAATATTAACCATTTCTGTAATTTCATACATTTCTTGACCTACTATCAATTCTTTAATCATTCTATTAAATGTAGATGAAAATTTTGGTATTTCTGTTTCATTTAAAATTTCTTTTGTCTTACCATCTTTATGAGTTACTTCATACTTTTTCATATTTTTAATTTTTTTCATTTATATATAAATATATATAGGTACATGATGAAATATATTAAACTATTTGAAGAATTCGACTTCAATGATGA
>Ga0114918_10000161_pt1 | contig 54252 bp, 58 predicted proteins | sample LantaG_FD_87015 | JGI IMG/M metagenome (GOLD analysis project Ga0114918, IMG submission 87015) | Deep subsurface microbial communities from Baltic Sea to uncover new lineages of life (NeLLi) - Landsort_02402 metaG | ecosystem: Environmental > Aquatic > Marine > Oceanic > Sediment | place... | reverse complement strand
GCTTTTTTTCGAGTCTTACGGTAGGAAGCTTGACCCGAAGTGGCACCCCTATTACCACCACCACCATTTCTATTATTATAGGATGATATGTAGTTTGGATTACCACGATGTTGTGAAGCCAGCCACACCATACGCACTAATGCATCGGAACGGTCATCATGACCCCCACGGGGTGCTTCGACAGTGGTGATATACTTAGAATGGTATTCGGCCTGGAGGGTAAGCAATTCCTCGATATAGGTAATTTCCTCTTCATCCTCAGGTTCCTCTGGGGTGAATAAATGTAACCCGCCCTCCCACGCAAGGTCTTTAAAATTCTTGTATATCTGGGAGTTGATCTGTTTGTTCAGATTGGCCATTTTGATCTGTGTCAGACCCTTGTTGTGCAACGCTTGCTCAAAAATAATACCAGCCCACTGGTCAAACATTCCATGTGTAATATAGAATCTTCGTGACAACTGATAAATCCAGTTGGCGACATCTTCAAATTCCAAACGTTCCTTATCCTGGTAAATACCTAACCCTGCTTTGATCTGATCTACATAATCAGCAACAACGATACCACCTTCACCTACATGACCTATCGCAACAGCCGTACCATCTTGGGCAAGTGCAAAGTCGATTCCCATAAAGTGGGGCTTGCGGGGGGGTGCTGCTTTTTTGATAAAAAGTTCGGGTTTCACACAGATCAGTAGATCCTCTTCCCTCTCCCACCAACCACGGGTACGATCCGAAAACATGGCCCCGAATTCGGTAAAGAAAGCAACGGGGTCTTTAAGATAATCCAGTTCGAATACATCGGGGTCCAAAGTGGGGTTGACTTCCCAGGTGGGTGCCTGTACGCAAAGCATACTGTTCCCGGCATCACCACCCTTCATCCCCATTTGAAATTGGTCATAGAACATGCCTTGGCGACCAAGGGGGGAAGAAATTAGTATGACCTTGGACTCTAGGGGACCACAGGCTTCGTTGTTTTCATCTTTAGGGTTGAAGGTACGGGTAGAAGGTACCACGGCTTGCCAAACGGCCTCCGCGCCACTTTGCCCCTTGTCGATAAAGTGTGCAACCTCATCCAGAATAACCACCAAGTTGGCGGCACCACGAAGACCTTTTGCGATACAAGATTTAAAGGTGACCCGGATAGAGGAACGGGCCTTATCATTTTCTTGGTAGGAACCAAAGGTTTCAATATCTTGCGGGGTTTGGAATCTGGCGTAGGAAAGAGTATTGTTGGCCATGTACTGTTGGAAAAACTTACATTTTTGGAAATGGGTACTCACATCCTGATATAGGAGACCCGCTTGATCCTTATCCGTCGCGATGGACATTAATTGAATGTCCTTACCCTCGACCATGGCATAGTATTTTTGAGGGTTACCCTTCAAGATCAAGCGATAGGTCTCATACGCCGAAATACATGCGGATATCATGGTCTTACCAGAACGACGACCCACCGACAAGACCAACTGCACCCTTTCCTTACCGGGTACGTAGTCTTCGGGTCTAATATTGATCCGGCCATCATCATACAGAAATTGTAGGTATTCAACTTCTGTTAGTAGAGGGACGTTTTTCTTTCTCCAGTCCTTCGGGGCGGGTACACACTTGATCTTGTCTTCCAAAGGAAGCCCGTAGTAGACTTTAAGTATGAACTTTTGAACCGGGTATAGATTGAGACCCAAACCCCAATCGGATTCAATGAATTCAATGATGTCAGCCACTTCATCGTTGGCAACACCAGCAATATCCATGCGTCCCGCTTGGAGGACTAGATCGGAGATCGAAAAACCTTTTTTAGCCATGATACAATTAGAGGTCCTTCATTTTATTCTTGGCTTCCTCGACCCATCCGGCCTCTTCGTTCATCAAGGTAGAGAGGTTACCAAAAATGTTCTCTATCTTTTCTTGGCGTATACCCGAAATTTTCAAGGCACTACGGAAGGTATCCATGATGAACTTAAACAGTTCCTTGAATGCACGACTATCCATATCTATGGATCGGGTGCTTAGTTGTTCCCGGCGTTTTATCCAAAGATCTGCCGTAGAACGCATGGCCGTCATTTTCTTCACCAAGATTTGAACAGTTGAGTCACCCTGGCGCATAGCCTGTTCGGCCTCAAATTCCAAAGCCGCAATACCTGTGGCCATACCCTTGATCAAATTGTTAAAAACATCTAAGGAATCGGGGTCTTCTTGAGCAGAAGTAGCGATGGGATTGGAGGTAACGGATTTGTCCCGCTCTTGAATAAGAGCTTGAGCGTAGGCATTCTGTGGTTCTATTTTCTCAACCGCTTTACGACCCGGCTTATTGACCATGGTGATGGGTTCACCATCTTTTTTCACCTGGATCACATCAGTGGTTAAAACACTAGCCAAGTCTCTAAAACAAAAGTCTCCATTTTCATCTTGTACTTTGACCCCCCAAACCCCTAGAGGGATCATTTTCAATAATCTTTTTTGTTCCAACAAGGGGTCTTTCATGTGATCCTCGCTTACGTAATTTCAGGTGGACCCACCAAAGGACCACCTGCGGCCATATATCCCGTAGTAGGGGACAAGGTGTAATTTGTTATACTACCTAAATAAATGGATTTTAGTATAATGTTTCCACCATCTGGACCCGTGGGTCCAACCACACTCACCAACGCTGCGGCAGAGGTCGCAATGAAACCATCCAGTGCATTAATAACAGCGGCCAAATTGGTAGCCGTATCGGAAGCAGAAGCACCAACGGTAAAATGGGTTCCTGCTAGTATTTCATTGCCGTCCAGGGTCAACACAGCAGTCCCAGTGGAAAAGTCATTATCTGATACTGTAATACTAGCGGTAGCATTAGCGATTCCCGAAAAGTCACCCAAGAGACCAATTCGATTAATGTCCCCTATGCCATAAACCCATTGTTCTTTAAATTGGGTACGTGCCTTAATGGGATTCCCTTTGCTGTCTGATTCACCTGTAAAGTTAGCAACCAATACTTGGAAAGGGGGGCTTAGGGTGGTACGTTTCATGGGGTTAATCTCCTGCTACCTGATAAAATAGTTCACCCGTTTTCGGGTCGGGTACCAACTCCACATGCCTTTGAAATTGGCGGGTCAATTGACGGGATTTTTCTTTCTCCACCACAAAATCAGGTGCCGTCCAATCCATATCGCGCAGTATACGATCTGCCAACTTCACAAATTTTTCAGGGTCACGCACATTACCGGCATAGGAAACCACAACTAAACCACTTTCCACATGTATAATCTGGAAGGAGTCTTTGGTGTACTTATAGGTGATCCCTGGGATAAATAAGGAATCCTGTTTTTTGGCTTCGACCCTGCGAAGTCTCGCCCTTCTTTGGGTTGGCTGTGAGGTATCCACCACATAACGACCCAAGGTGCTGAATTCTCCCCCAAATGGGTCTTCTTGAATGATCTCTTTGGGTGTTGGGGGTTTGGGACCACCCTCACCCAATTGCCTAACTTCCATGTGCAGGGGGCTATGCCGAAAGTAATGTTCAGCGGGTCCAGTGCCGGATTTGTCATCCTCTACATCAAAGGGTTCTTCATCTTCATCGAATTCACCACGACGTATAGGTGAAAACGTGGAGTTACCCGACCAAGACTTTTCCAAAGAGGTGAAAGATTTTTTAGTAAGCCCTGCATAGAGGCGTTGTTGTAACAGATAGATATTTGTTTCATGGGAGGAAGCTAATGACGCAAGGTAGTCTTCCAGACCTAGTGGCAACATTCCCATGGATTCCAAGGTGTCGTTACAAATCCGTATACCATCTTGTAATCCCCGCTCCATCGCCAACGCCTTTTTGAAAAGACAATTGATGGTCCCCAGGTTTTCCAAGATGGTGTGGACCTGCGAAATGGAAGATAATGCATCCACCGCTTGGGTACCCAGGTAGCCTACCATTTTTTCAGCAAGGTCATCGATCTCTTGAGGCATGGCCTCATAAAATCTTTGAAACAAGAGGTGGTCACCATATTGAGCGGTACCATTCACTTGCCAATGAGCGGTCCTATAGTACCAGTCAAGGGCCCTCAAATACCCCAATAGGGTACGGAGTAGTTCCTGTGATTTGGATCGGTTTTGGGGGGTTCCCTGCAAATATGCCTGTTTCATGTTACTCCCCATTCGCAAACAAAAATATTCTATTTGCCAAAACCAACTGAGACAATGAGTTTTTAGTAGATACTGAATTACTCAGGGCATCTATATCCCCTGAAATTTGTGTTAGTGTTTTACCCAACATCCACCCTACGATTTCACGTAGAGCCGTTTGACGGGCCACCAAATCCTCGGCGGATTCATAGGTGTTGGCCAAATCTTGAAGTTCCATTATTCATCCCCCAGCGTGATCCCCCCAAACAATACTTCTCCCAAATCTTCATTAGAAGCGGTAAGGGAAAAAGAAAAATCGTTTAGGTTATCGTTTTCAACACCATATTCATAAACGGAATGATCTTGGGGGGCAAACAAAGTAGCAATGCGGTCGGCATCGGTGCCATTTGCTAAACGGATCATTTCTTCTTGGTACTGAGGTGCTTCCTTGGGTATCTGGTCAATCAACACCTTGTTGTATTTTTGGCAGGTATCGTTGGCATTTTTAAAGACACAAGTGGCACAACGGTCCATGCCAAGGACCAACTTGATACCGTTGGTGCGGTGCTTCAAGGCACCCTCTTCACAACCCGTGGTGCCTACTTTAGAGGCATAGATGCTGGAGTCCACATACAAATAACCAGCAGCACCCTCATGTTGAGTGCGTAACTTTTTAAGGGGTACGGAAGCCGCTTTGAGTAGGGGTTTGGAGAATCGGGCGTTCAATAGGTGATCCAATTCTTGACCCGCCACACCCTCATTGATATGTCGTCCCGCCCACTTGAGTAGGGAGAACACGGCCAGTGGATTGATCTCTTCCGTATTTTGATGAAGTTGAACATGTTCCGAAACGGCACCTTGCGCCTTAAACATTCTGGCTTCTTTTGTTTTTTTGATGACCACGGGTTTCATTTGACGGTCGGCTATCAATGCAGAAGCCCACTTCAAGGTTTCCCCCAGGTTTTCATTCATAGCCATCAATTTTTGGGATTCCTTCTGGGTGATCAAACCGGACTGCACAAGACTGTCCAGGCTTCCTTGGATCTGTGAGGATTCCCGTTGCATAATTTGTGCTGCCGCATCATATTTATCCGAAAAACTAGGAATTTCTGGAACCCACAAGGCATTGACACCGGCACCCTGATAAACATCAGCTTTTTTCTGTGTGGGTGTTTTAATGGGGTCCGCTGCTTTCTTCGCTACTAATGCAAAAGCTAAGTCCAAAGACTTTTTAGACGAATGCGTTTTGGCGTATCGGATCAACTTTTGACATTCATCCCCTGTGATCAGACCCACGTTTTGCATATCAACAAAACGGGCCTCCAACCTCTTGGACATTTCCCGACTGAGTTGATCTTTTTCCTTGGCCGCTTTGTCCTCGGACACCCTTAGGTTCTTCCAGGCTTCCTCAGATGAGATGTGGGCAAATTTTTCAAAAAGGGTACCTGCATACTCTTTTGGTTTTTTGGATGCTGCCACAATGGACATTGCCGCATCCAAAACTTCTTGGGGGGGTGCTTCTGATTTGGTGAGGCGTGTGGCCTCCTTTTTGGTTAGAAGACCAGCTTGACTCCATTTTTGGATTTGTGTCAAAACCTTCCCTTGAAAGATTTCTTGTTCTTGGGCTACACGGTCCACCACTTTTCTTTTAGTCTGAGGCAATGCCCCAAATTCACGACGGGCCTGATCCAAAGAGATCTTATCGGCCTCTGGTATCACAATGGGTTTGTGTTCGGCACGTTGGTGTTGTTGGATTTCAGAAGCAAAAGCTTCTTTTAGTATTTCTTTAGGATTTCCAACGCTGGCTACTTTGTGGCCTTGGGATCGAAGAAGTGGTCGATAGTGGTCCAACGCTTCCTGCCAGGGTACCTGATCCACCAATTCTTTCTTAAAAGTAGCGCAACGGTTATCCATATTGTGGATACAAGACACACAATTTTCTTTGGCAACCAAATATTTGGCATTGGATGCGGTGTCACGAACGGTTTTAGCCCATTTACCATTATGACAATTAGGTAATGAAGCAGCGCGGATAAAGACCTTCCCTAACAGTCCATGTTCATCCCGTATAGCGTGTAGGGCTTTTTTCAGTAACCCACCATCGGATAGCTCACCCACACTATCACGGGCCTCTTTTACGATTTCGGTAAGTGGGTAACCCGCCATTGATCTACGCATGGCACGTTTAGCAATTCTAACAAGTTCTTCGGGACTAGCCTGTTTTTTATGACCATCCTCCATGAGGGACTGTTCATAATCCAGGATCTCTTTATCTCTATTGGGTAATAATCTTAGACCATCGGTGCGTTGATCCATACCCCATGCATCGGTCAATTCCTGGACCATACGGTCTACAGGTTGTTTGGGTAACCTATTGGGGTCTTGACTGGTGAAATCCAACCAATCCAGGTTAGCCAAACTGGCATCTTTCATCATTTCGGTTAGATCAAAATGGGCATCCGATTCCCTTTGGACTTCTGTGGGTAAATCAGAGTGATCTTGTTGGTCACTGATAATGCCATCTGGTAAACCACCCAACCCTGCAACTTCGGGTAATCGGGCTTGATCCAAAATCCCTTCGTTGTAGTCTTGGTTAAATTGGTAACCATCTAGACCATAGTTGGAACCACCTGTGTCCGTGAAGAAATCAGCGGGTAGGTTAGATTTATTTTTTGTTCCCATCGTTATGCACCCGCCTTTTCATGTTCCTGGTCCATCTCAGATTCCTCTCCTCTAGCCCAACCCTCAGGGTCTTCCCGAATGTCTTCAACATCCTGAATGATTTCTTCCACCTCTTTTCGAGATGCAGGATCTTCTTGACGGGCAATGGCCGTCCAGTGTGGGGCCCGTACTTCATCATATAGGGTATCGGACAAAGCGGATAAGGCTTCCACACAGTTCATGTATTGTTTTCTCATATCCGCTATTTTTTGAATGTACCCTTTACCCCCAAGGTTACCGTCCGGGGAAATCGTGGAACTCTTCATTTTTGTGAAAACCATATAACCGGACATTACATGTCCCAAAGCCGCTGTGGTAGATCGCAAAGTTCTTGCCAGGGGTTTCACATTTCGGGGAGAGAATGCATAATCTTTTACAGGTTCACGCGCCAAAGGACCGGGGGTGGAATACGCCCAAGCACCTTCATCACCAGACCTATCTTTGATAAAGCGAACCTCCCCAGCGACCTTGACGCGGCGGCATTTACCAAGGTAACGTTCGGTGACTCGTTTTGCGATCTTGTTCATTTCTATTCATCTCCACAGAAGTCTCTAATATCATCGGGGTATAGGGAAACAACTCAAAGCTTTAAGGGATCTCCAGTGTCATCAAATAAACGTGACAACACATACTGGCCACCCTCTTGCTCCAAAGACCATAAATCTTCTGTGGCCTTATGAATCAGATCAGTCCCACCTGTTTCGGAAGCGGTAAAGAACATAGAGAGGTCACCCAAGTTGGAAACCACCATACGGACACTAGAAGCCAACTTTCGGTTACCACTGGAAAGTCGTAGGTGTTCTCGGTGGATGGGGCGAAATTCCCCATCGTCCCACTGCACAAAAACACGATCCTCATGGTAAGTGGTATCCCCATCCGCAGTGCGTACAGTCACCACAGTGCCTTCTGAGCGTCCTGCGGGTGGATTATCATAAGTTAGTAGGCTACCCAGGTTATCCACAAAGGATACCCTTGTACCTGCCTTTACGGGAAGTTTCAAGGCAGCTTTGGCCCTGCCCGACTCCGTGAGTAGACGCACGGAATTATAGTATTCACCATCCAAAGTTTGACCACCTAAGTAATCATCGAAAGAGGCAGACTTACGTCCCTCGAACCGTTGTGTAAGATCATCCCAAAATTCACTCATTTATTTATCTCCCCTCGATATTTTAATATCCACAATGTGATCCGCGCCATCACCATCAAACCCAAACTGAGATCTGAAACCTTTATCTTTCATCTCTTTGGACAAGTCCACGTCCAGATGCTCACCATCCATAGGAAACCTAAGTCCCCTGGAGGCACCTATATCACAAACCCATTTAATGGAAGATAGGAGGGCAACTAATTCGTCCGCCATATCTCCACTACATTCGATGGTAATAACATCCGTTTTGGAACCGCCCGACGTCTTTTTCAGAATAGGCAATAGGTGCCTACGCATAGTGGGTTGATCCTGCGCCAATTTGATAAGACGAAAACGAAGATTGGATTTCATTACAGTTTCCTCAACACAGCATAATTAACCGTAGTGGTTTTTGCACCACTAGGGAATTCAACTGTGAATCCTATGGCACCCTTACTTTTGGTAATTGCCAAAGCGGGTTCCTCATATTCCAAAGATACTACATAATCGGTATCTGGGTGAGCTACCCCAAAGGAAACCACCTCGGAAGCACTTGCGGCAAACGAAATGGAACCCGTCTGAATGGACTCTGCCAGAGTTCCGGTACCGGTAGCGGTGCCACGACTGGAGTGTATCAGGGTTGCGGCAGTGGTGTTATTGAGGGTAAGGTTGGCCATCTTGGAAGAAACCGATAACAGGGTGCGGTCACCATTCACAGTAACATTCCCTAATCCTGTACTACCTTGCAGCACTAAAGAACCGGCACCTATCAGGTTGGAAAGAATATTTCCTGCATTGGTTAAATTTGATAGGGTATAGGTGGAACCCACTACGAAGGGAATGGCACCCGTGTTATCATAATCCATCTGAATGCCTTTAGCACCCACCACGTCTTTCATGATAAAACTAGCACATTGATCAATCAATGTGGAAGCATTAGACACACTGTTTTCCCAGGAACCCCCTTGAACCAAGATGTGATTTACGGCAGTGGCGTTGATTTGCTTACCCCCTGTACCCGTGGGTTCCAATTCGCAATGGATAACTTCAAGGCGTTCCGAAGCTACCGTGGAACCCGAACCACCTGTGATTGAAATACAGGAGTTACCCACCCCTGTGTTTACCACCTTCATATTTTTGATCACCGCACGTCTAGGAGTAGACCCTACGGATTCTTTAATATCTATGGTGGATGGACCCGAAGAGGTGATCACGGCACCACCAAGACCCACGAGGTACACGCCATCTTTTTCCCAGGTGAGATCTTCGTTGTAAATGCCACCACAAGCCAGGACCAAGGAGGGTGCTGAGGAACTAGAGGTTACGGGGACCGCATCAAACGCCGCTTGAAGTGTGGTATACTCAGCACCAGCACCAGAGGTACCCACCACGAAAACAGACCCCACCGAACGCAACCCCGCCAATTCAGATAACTTGATCCCGCTAGGGTTCAAGGCATCCACAAAAAGCAGGGAGTCATCAGAAGCATCCCTCCCTATCCTGAGGGTGGCCCCGGACGCCTCTTCAAATTGAACGACATCTATTTTCAATGGTGGTTGTGGCATAGGTTACATTCCCAACAGGTTTTCAATGGTTCTGGCAATTCTTTTACGAATGTTCGGAACCGACAATGCACAAGAACCCGTCATGTGGCATTCACTCATGAATGCACGGGATAACTTTTTAAGGTTATCGGTAGAAGCGGGTAACCCTAGATGATCCACCAAATCGCTAGCCATGGTCAAAGCACCGCGTGTGGTAGCAATTTCCCGATGGGCGTTTTGACTGAGAAATACCTCCACAGAGGAGCTAGCCTCTCTGATCAGAGGTAACAAGTAGGGGCGAAGTTCCTCGTTGGTGTAGGCAAGATGCACCATGGCCTTCTTCAACTTATCTGACTGATTCTTCTTTTTATTTTTCTCGGAATCCATTTCACTTTCTTTGTTGCCTTCATAAAGCCACTTCATAGATTTCTTTTCTTTGGGGGTAGCTTTTGAAAAATCAATGGAAGGTTTCTTTTCCTTCTTTTTCTCTTTCTTCTTAGACTTGTCTGCCTCGGATTGCATATCCTTCTTGAATTTTTCGGTACGTTTACCCTGGTCGTATTTGCGACCCCGAGTTTTTTCCTCACCCTTGTCCCACTTCTTGGACTTTTCGGCTAATTCATCCCCTGTGTCTTCTTTCTGCTTGCTAGCCCAAGATTTGAAATCTTGTAAAGCTTTTTGCTTTAACTTGGGGTTCTTCATGGCACTGCCAAAACCTACCTCTTTCCCGGTATCAGGATTACGGTAAGGGGTGCGTCCCTGTTGTTTTTTCTTATATTCAATCATCAGGGGGTTGAGACCACCCTTGCCCTTAGAGGAATCACCTTCCTCCCCACCGTCAAAGGCTTCTTTTAGGAGGGGTAAAATCTCGGAACGGAAATTAGGGTTAGCATGGGCCAAACGAATTAGACCAGACCGCAAAGATTCTTCTGTTTTCATAAACGATCTCCATTAGACAAAGACATCATATCCGATGGTCCCTGTAAAAGTTGTTCCGAGTTCAATGGTGAACCCCGCAATGGTTTTATTGGTGATCCGCCATGTGATAAAATCACCCGCAGTCACATGCACTCTGTAATTAGTATTAGTAAACGCGGTCGTGAATACCACAGCTTGAGAGGTACCCGCTGCGAAAGTTAGATTGCCATTTACAGCGCTTGTCTGTGCCATTAGATCCTCCACTTGACCTATAGCTGTTTGGATATCATCCATAACCGATTGAGGTGCTGACACCACAGTGTCCACCAAACCATAGGGGGTTAATATATTTTTAACCGAAGTGGTTCCTTGTTGACTCACCACAATCGTGAAATAGTAATTGACACCACCACTTCCAGATTGGTAAGTAAACTCAGAGTGGACCTTTGTTAATGCCATCTTGGATTACCTCATAAACTTCTGGATCAATTGTTTAAGGGTCTCCATGTGGTGTATGGAATCCTTAATGTTTTTTCGAAGACTTAAGGATATCAGTGACATCTCGGCATAATGTTTGGCGTTGTAAAGAACATCACCCTCAGGCACCCCCTCTGGGAGTGAAGCCTCCGCCCAACCTTGATTTGCGAATCGGGACACCTCCTTTACTTCCATCAAAGCTACTTGAGGGTCCTCGGTTAGTTCTGCCAAGAATAAAGCATCTAGGGCTACACCTATCTTTTTCAAAACTAGGGCTTTGAACTTATGTTGACCCTTGTTCATCCATTTTTTTGCCAAGAATTCCGCCTCTTCTTGAGTATTCCTACGGGCGGAATTTTTTAGCAAAGGAATAAGGTCTTTACGTAGTTCTGAATGGTCAAAAGCAAGTTTCAGAAGGTTACTTCGAAGTCCCATGGTCACCAAATCCCCGTTGTTTCCATGCCGCGTTTTTCAAACCAATGGGCTAACTTTTTGAGGGGTTCCCTATGAGAGGACCAGATCTCCAAAGAATCAAAATTTTCATTGATCCCTAGATCCTCAATGGGTTCCACGTCTAACCCGGATAGTCTTATCTTGCCATCTCGAAATGACCTCAAAAGACTTGGCAACTTTCTAATGTCCTGCCCACTCCCATAGACTTGAAGACGGTATTCAGCATTCAAGTGGCTCTCTATGAACCTCTGGGCTACCGTCTTAGCCATGATAATACGACGTTCTGTTTTCACGGAAACTCCTTCAATTGACCCACAAGTAGATGTAGAAGTCCTACGTTGAGAAGACAATATAGAATTGTTATAGAAGGGTTATGGACTAAGTGGGGGGGTTAGATAAGAGTATACATCACATGGTCACCCCAAGAAGGTCTTTGAACCTCACGAAGGATATTGAGGTTGGAAGAGATGGATTCAAAGATCCCCACGTACACCCCCATACCATCAAATTTACGGAGTTTTTCGATAGACCGGATAAAGCGATGACGCACCAATCCCTGGGAAACCCCTAGTTCTTTGGCAACTTCACTTTGGCAAGTGGTCTTATACATAAGAACCATGATTCGAATGTCCAGGGGGTCGGAAAGCACGGGTTCCAAGTCCTGGCACATATCATCCTCTTCGATGGAGGGCAATTTAAGTAGGAATTGAATACGGGCGGTGGCTCTTTGGAGGCGGTAGCAAACAGTGGGTTGACTTACCCCAAAAATGGCGGCAATGTCAGTTTGTTTGAACTTCATAAAAAAGTAAAGTTCTATAAAGTCGGCTTCCCTGGGTGGTAGTAATTCCAGTAGATCTCTAACCTTTTCTACTAACTCAATAGATTCTTCCGTAGGTTCCTCAAATATGGAATCCAAATAACCCATGCTATCTTCATTTGCAAATCGGGACTCCATCTCTTGCGGGTCGATTGTCTGGTGTACAGACCATGATGATGTCATTGATTAAACCTTTAAATTTCATAGATACCCCAAGCGCAAAAAGTTTAGGAAGTGGCTTCCAAGAAAACTCGTGGTAACTGTACGATCAAATTTAAGGTTCGTAGTTCCACTTTAACGAAGGCATCATTACCCTGGAGAAGAATGACAACCCCCTCCAAAGAAGCGTAATTACCCTCGATCACTCTCACAGGTGTATTCACCTCAATATCAGAACTTGTAAGTTGTTTTAGTTTTTTACGTAATCCTGTTATGTGAGAGTTGGAAATTACACTGAGTACACGCATACCGTGTGGTTTAGTTGACATCACCTTGTTGATGTAAAATTTCCTCTCCAAGGCAAAGTAAGCGGTTTCAGGTAAACCGGAGGCAACAAATACGTAACCCTCCAGTAAGTGTATGGTTACAGTGTTACCATTCTTGGGGTAAGACAGTGCTGGTATAAAAATGGGGTGTGTTTCATCTATTTTGAGGTCTTTTCGGATCATTTTTTCTAATAATCCCTCCTCAACTTTCATTTCCCCCGATCTTGTCAGTTCCAGGGTCACCCATGTTAGATCGTCCCGTATGTCCACTTTTTTTCACGTCCTTTTCAGCCATTCCAAGCTCAAGACGCCGAGAAAACTCAGCGGGAGTGAATATAGGGGCAGCATCTACATTCACAGGGGCAGAATTGCGAACAGCACGAGTATCAATATGACAACCGTCTGCTGTCTGTATACTACCCCTAATAGTTGTTTCATTGATCCGGGTGGTACCATTTCGGCGTACCCCAGACATATCAGGGGTAAAGGGTTGATCCTCTATGGTAGCTAGGTCACATACCAACATGGGAAAGGTAACCCGTGAAGGTCTTGACGATAACCGTGAGGCAAAACGTACAAGATTTGTACCATGTACTTCACCTAATTTTTTCAATTTTACCAAATCCCAAAAGGAATGGGGATTACCACCCACACCCAAATGCAACCGGTAAGCCAATAAGCAAATTTCCGATAATTTTTCATAAGCAGTGGTGGGTGCCACTCTTGTAGAAATACCATCCACCAAGTCTATTGCCTTTTGTGGTTCCTCCACCATAGAAAGAAGTATGTCCACATACGTATCATTGAGGTCCAAATGTAAATACGATTGGACATTGGACCTGTTCACGGAACCTAACATAGAAACACCCTCAACCGCTTTGATGGCATCTCTAACATGGCATTCCGTCATCTCGGCAATTATCTTGAGGGCATCGGGTTCAAAGGAAATCCTCTCTTTCCCACAAATCATAGCAAGGTGTTCCGCGATTTGATCCGGCTTCAACGTTTCCACCACAAAAGTAGGTGAACAACGTGACAATATGGTGGGCCTCATTTTTTCAGGTTCCGTGGTGCAGAAAATGCAGATCAACTTTTTTTCACCCGTACCGTCGATTTCATCCTCCAGGGGTTTAAGTAGGGCATCTAAGGCATCCTTGGAAAGTCGGTGAGATTCATCCATCAAATAGAGTCTTCGTTTTCCTGAGAAAGTCGAAAACTGTAATTCATCGGTGATCTTTTTTATGTCGGCCTTACCGCTATTGGTGGCGGCATCGAATTCGATAAAATTCTCGGAGGTACCCTGTAAAATAGACACACAAGAGTCACAAGTGTCACAGGGTTCACCCTCTTGGGGATTATGACAAAGCAATGCCCTAGCAAGTATTCTCCCCATAGAGGTTTTCCCACACCCATGGGAACCCGCAAAAAGATAAGACTGCTGGAAACCTATGCCTGTAGACACAAACTGTTTCAGAATTTTGATAGTAGAAATTTGACCTAACAGATCGCGGTAGGTGAGGGGTCGGTATTTGGTATCTAATCCCATGGTAATGATCCTGTGTTAGAAGTAAACTACCCCTAATATACACCAGATCAAAGTATCTCTTACTCTTTGGCTTCGATACTCAAAGTCCACGTACCACCACCTAATCCTGTGGTGGTGAAATAAATAGAACCACCTGCTTCGGATGATTTAGTAGCAGTGAGTTGTGGCAAGTGTAGGGAGAATTCGGAATCGTGGATTAACGATTGTGCGGCTTCCCCATCACAATTTTGTGCCAGGATGGTTTGTTGATTGATGGTAGAGGTACCGTCAAAGGAATGGTACACTATGAAGGGGCCCACAGGGGAAGAGGTGTTGGCCACAACACGACGAATGGTTACAGGACGTAGAAACGATACACTATTAGCAAAAGTAGCATCCCCAATACCCGAAATTTGGACCCACTTCCAGTTGGTACCTACTTCTACACCCGTCAATGTTGTCGCCATGTGTCACCTTATCCTTCATCCCCATCCAGGATTTGTTCCATCGGGGAGGTTTCTCCTTCGTCATCGGAAGGACGCCACACTCCGTGGCGTTCGATTTCGTCTTTGTAGCCTACAAAATCCGGGGGAGCAATGCTACACTTGTACTCCCCTGTTTTTTCGTCAAAATCCATCCGACAAGCACAAAGATGGTGATCCAAAAGAGCTACCTGCTGTGTGGTTGCCAATTCGTTGTTCCAAACATCGGCAGCAAGTTCAATGATGAACTTGTAGTCTTTGTCACCCAAAAGGTGGATCAACGGGGGGGCTTTTTTACTCTTACCCAACACCGCTTTCCCACCCGATTTGGATGCTTTCTCCCGAAAGATGATCACGATTTCATCCATGACTGCTAGCAGGTCATGGTGGTAATCTCGAATGATCGTGTACATCATCTCGTGAATGTCTTTGTTTGCTACATACATTTCCATTTCAACTTCTCCTTATTCAGTTTATCAGAATATAAATGCGTCTTTCAGACCCATTTCACCAGATTGGTCCCAGATTTCTCCGGGGTCTTTTCCACCTATGTAGTTGATGTTCCTACCGCGAATGGAGTGCAGGTTCAGATTATACATCACTTTACTGGCACCATTACGACCAGCGGCATCCATGTCAAAAACAAGATTTACATAAATATTAAATCTACGCAAAAAATCATAATGTTGCCACGTCAACATAGCACGACCCGCTGCTACGATCCCATCTTTTGGAGGGATCACATGTTCCATGGCAAACAAATCAAAAATACCTTCCACAATCCATAAGTCGCCACCATTCCAGATTTTGGGTAATGCCCTATGTAACCCCAATAATACGGGATTCCAATTATAATCCAAACCCATCAGGTATTTTGAATAAAACTTATTTTCCATTGATCGGGTGATGAAACCGATCAATTGAGACCTCATGGAATAGAGGGGGAATACCAAATACCCATCCATCCTTTGACCATGGGTGCCAAATTGTTTCTGAAAGTCTTTGCAGGGGGCCGGGGCCTCTGCTGTTCTCCAGGTTACCACGTTCATTTTGGTAAATGATTGAGGTTCTGCCCCGCGACCCAATAGATAGAACCTACTCTCCTCGGATAGTTCCAGGTTCCTCAGTTGGTTCTCCAGCCACTCTTTCATAAGGCAATCTCGCTACGGCAATGCCCCTAGCCGCGTTATGGATTACAGAAAACATCAGGTTATCCACGGTGGCTATAAAACCCACAAAGTCACGATCCCGTGGCACCACCACAAGGTAACCCTCTTCCAGCCAATCTACTTCCACCACTTGGGCATTGTCGGGAACTTTCCATGTTACTGGCAATGTGCTATGAACCAGAATATCAATTTCTTCAAAACCGTAAGAGGTTACATGCTGTATTGCAGCTTTAATACCCGATTCATCCAAGTTATGAACATTTCCCCAATGTAATTCCAAACCCTCTGTGCAAACTGCTTGGATAACTTCCCGGTAGAACACACCCACGTTCTCAGGAAGGGGCCTTAGAGCCGCCCTAACACAACCATTTCGGGTCTTCCTTACCCATATGAGGGAAGAGGATGAAGACACCAGGAAGGGGGATAAATGTTGATCCACCGCGAATTCTAAAAAGAGGGGAATCCTGTTGTCCATGTTAAAATCCCAAACACAAACTTTTAGCAATTGTGCCGAACTCATGAATCCTCCTCTTCTTCCCAATCCAATTGCATCCCCTGGTAGTTGTCTATTTCTAATACCCACATGAGGGCTGCGGCATCGGGGTAAACTTCGGCTACCTCAACTAGGTTGCGACCTAGCAGGTCGGCATCAAAGAGGGATTTCACATTTTCAATGTCCGCTTCTGAAACGAAAAAAGGACATTGCTGTGCCTTTTCCAAATCCCCTGTGATCCGTTCATCACAGGTCTGTAAATTACCTGGATAGGTACAAAGATTAACGTTATCCCTTTCTGATAAAAAGGAATCGGGTAAGTCCAGGTGTCCATTGAATTTACAGTTGCAGGGGGTTTTCTTTAAACCCTCCCGTATTTTCCGTTTACGGTGCCGAAATAAAACCTGTTTTATTTTTTGCCGTACCTGACCCTCAGATTTCACTTTTAACCTCTACAAATTTGGAAGCACCGTGGACCCTTTTGATCCGATAGGCATGGTCAGCGTTTTCCAATAACAAGGGGTTATGGGATACCAACAACATGTCCAGGCCCAAGTCGGAGCATAAGGTTTTTAGGAAGTGTGCCATGTTCACTACATAATTAGCATCAAAAGCGGGTAGGGCTTCATCCATGATAAAGAAGGGACGCAACCCGTGTTTGAGGGCCACGATCACCCTCATGATAACGGATTGTACCGTCATCACGGACCCACCAAAGGTGTCCTTGCTGGAACCCTCTACAATGGCACCGTTATCGGTTTCCTGCACCACTTTAAGATCTACTGAAACCTTACCCCTTAGTATGTCCACTTGAGATTGGACCCTAAGTTTCTGATCCGTGAAAACGGATTGTAGGCCCTCGGTTTGCAACTTCTCTACAGCGGCCACACTGGACATTATTTCCTGGTCAATCAGTTGGCGAAATAAAGTAGCCACCAAGTCTAAGACTTCTTGCTCAGACTCCAGCTTGCGGATCTCTTGGGTGTGATCCTGTAGGTTTTTTTCCAACAAGGTACGGTAACCCACTATCTGATTGGTAGTGGCCCTCAACTTTTCCAAATTGGGGATGGGTGGAAGTGATATCATCAAATGATCCAAGAAATAACGGTGAGGTAATAATCTCCAGATTCTTCATCCGTTCGGGTGAGTCTAACCCAACCACCCTTTTTACCCTCACCCCGTAAATTAATGCCAATTTTAATATGGGGTTCTGAGTGGTAATCCAAAACCTTCAAAAACTCAGGGTAAGTTACCGTGAAACCCTCTCCAGCATATCGAATCTCACTAAATTCCTTGCAGGAAAGGGGTAAGGAGGTCTCTTCACCAGATGTGGAAACCATGGACATGTTCACCATATCCCCATCACCCGGTGAAAAACGAACATGTTTGTCACCCTGTAAATCCGTGCAGGGTATCAAAAATTTGACACCTTCTATAATGTCTTCTTTGGAGATCACCCAAAAGTGTTGATCAGAGTCATATTTCTTCAAGTGTAAATTGGGGAAATTCACATTGAAGCGGGTCTCACCAAACATGGACCCATTGTCGCATTTAAAAATAACGACTCTCTCATGTTCGTAGACATCCACCACACCATCGTCACCGGATGCCTGGAGGAACCCCACTACCGATTTGACATCCTTACCATGTATCCTAAGGGTGGATTCTTCCATCCCCTTAACTTCTACCATGGTGGCCACATTCATGTTGGTGGCGTAAAAGGCACCGTCGATCACCTCTGTAACACAGAGGTGAGGTTTTCGGGATTCATCATCCGAAATCAGATGCTTCACATAATCAAGCACATTTTTCAGACGCGCCGATTTGATCTGTGTCACATGTTTAACTTTTTCCAAGGTTTTATCCCAATAGGGGAAGGTGGAGGGGTCCAGCGTTTGGAACTTGATAGAACCCCTGGGTGATGTTGCGATCACCAGATCATCTTTGCGTTCAAAAGTCAGGGCTGAATCGGACACCGCAGACAGCCAACCCTGACCCCCTTTCAATCGTTTTGCTTCGATGGTGAAGGCGTCAAAAGTTTCATCCTCTATCTGACACACCACGTAGGTACTAGAGAAAATTCGGCCATTGGAAGATAGCACCTCCAATTTTTTCTGATCCCCCACTTGCTGGAGTCGAAAAAGATAATGATTTGAGATTGCAGAACCGGAACCGGAACTTCCCACCGTTTGACTTACCACTTGTAAAGCTGCTTCTAAATCTTTTTTTGCTACCACAAACCTCATGAGGTTTCTCCATCCATATAGGGTGCTAAACTTTTTTCAATATCCCTCAACTGAGTTTCCATATCTTCCACACGTTTGACATAAACACCCTCCAAACGTTGAATCAATTCATCCAGTTGATGTGGTTCGATTTTCTTTTTACGGCATTCATTTTCAACCTCAGTGAGGCTCTGACGGGCCGAATCCAATCGACCTCTGAATCTATTGAGGTCGGCTTCCAATGCGGCTTTCTTTTGAATAGCCGATTTCAACCTAAGATCAACATCTGACATGGGTAACTCCTTTCCTTTGGGAAATACAAAGGTACCCCTTATATACGAAAATACTGGGATGTTTAGATAATGTCGTCAAAACCCAGGTCAACCACACCCTGGACTTTTTGTTCAAGGGGGTCATTTTCCATACGTTTTTTACGATTATCTACCTTTTGTTCGATACGCTGGGGGCAAACCGTTTCGAAATCGCAAAATTTACAATTCGAGGGTGAGGGGGTGGGGGAAAACTTTTCATCGTGAAGATTCCAACGCACTTTTTTGGCACGTTTCGCCAATTCCTTTAGTTGATCCCGTGTGAAGTCTACCCATTCCACGCCGGTTTCCACAGTTCCATCCTCTGCCACAAAACCAGCGGGGTACCTCCAATAGAGGAAACCCAATCGATCAGGTAGGGTGTTGTAACCCAAATAAAAACACAAGGCATACCAGCGTAATTGATCGGGGTCTGTGTACTTGCCTTTATGAACGGAATTCTTACCGTCCAAAATTGTGACCCCTGTGTCATCACGTCGTATGATCATATCGACGCGACCCCCTATGGGGTTCCATTTATCAATCCAGGATACCAGATCCACCTCAGATTTAGCATAGGGTCCAAGAAGTTTGTGTTTCTTCATGGTGGGGATAAATCCAGCAACCCCCTCCAGGCAAACCTGTAGCATCTCTTTGCGACTGGGGGCCTTATTCCAATCTATGTAACTTCGAGAAATCTCGTGATCAAATTCTTGACGGGTCATCTTTAGGAGAAGATCCAAAAGACCTTCTTTTTGCCTCCAGAGTTCACCATTGTAAAATTTCTCAATGACAGACTGTATTACAATACCCATCACTGCATGGTGTTTTGAATCCTGTATGGGTCGTGGTTTCTTTTTACCGGGTCCACCCCCACAGTCAATGTCCCCCCAACCCTTAGACCAAAGGAATTTTTGAGGGCAGGTTTCATACATAACAAGACTAGACCAATAGAGGGTAAACTTTTTCGATGTGTTGGACATGTTCAACATCCCCATATGAGGGAAGCGCAAATGCCCAATTATACCTAAGAAAATGAATTGTGGGATTATGACTTCTGGGAGTTTTCCCAGTATAGGATGGCTTTTTCTTTTATCGCAGAAGGGATATTTTTATCGTCCCTGATTTTATCCACAATGGGAACTTGACCGGTTTTCTGTAGCATATCCTTAAGAGAACCCACAAATTCTTTTACAACCAAAGTCCTAACTTCCTATTTCACTTTGGCCGCAACATCGAAAATCTCGTTAGCAGGAACAACATTCAAATCATGACGGTGAATTGTTATGCCATTGGTGGGGCAAAATTCCATGATAGCTACTGCGGGGGATCTTTTCATATGATCCTGTGAAAGTGAACCCCTCGTGAGACTACCTATATTGATCACCCATTGGCCCGTTGGAAGTTGGGTAATGCCCTGGTCCTTATGCCAATGACCAAAGGCAAAAATATCCCCCTCACATGATTCGAGAAAGTCATATTTGAGGATGTCTTCACCCTCAAACATGGAACCCCCTTGTTTGGAGGCCAATACATGGGCCACCACCACCAAATAATCTTCATCCCCTTTTTTCACTGCACGGAAACGATCCAAGTCATAAAGGACACCATGGTAGGGTATCCCCACCACTCGAACGCTGAGGGTACCTGTGGGGCTGCTGGAGTCGTGAAAGGTCACCGTGTGGTCATCGTATAAACGTTGGAACACACCCGCCTCAAACAGGACGCCTAGAGGTTGTTGATCGAGGTAGGCAATGTCACCATAGACACAATCATGGTTACCCACACAACAGTATACGGGACATGGGTACTCGTTATGGACCTTGGCGACCTTAACCAAAGTTTGTGCCGAAGTTTGACCCGGTGACTTTTGGTGGAAAAAGTCACCACCATCTATCACCGCATTAACCCCATATGCTTTAGTCAAAGCACCCACTTGTGTGAGTTTACCCAAAACGGTGGTGGTCCAATCATCTTTTCGGGATTGGGGGGTGCGATCCGCCATATGCACATCGGTACGCCACAAAAGTTTAATCATTATGTCCCTCTACAAGAGGGGAGCCACAGGTGGGACACTTTTGCCTTTCCTCCGATAATTCGGACTCCAATTGAAGGATAGTGTTACCCACCTCTGCAATGCTAGCTTGCAGGTCCAAGATTTTCTTTTCATTTTGAGAAATTTGTGAGAGGTAATTACCACGGTCACGTTGTAATTCTCGCACTTTTGCGACGGACTGTTGGGCCCTTTGTGCTTTTTCCACACATAATTCAAAGGAGGTGAAATCGGCACCTAAGCCCTGATACTTGGTTATCCACTTGTTAGCTTTTTGGTATTGGAGGGATAATTCCTTAGCCTCACGGATCTGCACCCTTATTTTTTTAATATCCGACAGGTGGTCCGGGATCACAATTGCATCCAACCCCTTGAACTTATCTATCAGATTCAATGCCTGATTTCGTAGGGTTCTTTTACCATCCAAAACTCGGATGGCGGTCACCATTTTTACCAATCCTTTTTCCACTTGACCCAACCTTTCCAGTTCACCCACTACTTCGTTTAACCCCACATATTTTTGGAGTTTCACTTCTGCTTCTTCTTTATCTACACGTCTTACCTTGAGTTTGGAACCTATGGATCTATGGTCGGATTCCACACCCCTAAGTGACCTATTGAGCCGTCCTACACGATCAGTATCCGAAATGGCCTCTGCCATAACCGCACCCGTTCGGTCAAGTAGGAACACTTGACCCAACCATTGCGGCGCAATCTGAGGCCAAAGTTTACCGTCGGACCCACTACCATCACCAATAGTGACAAAACCAATGCCCATATCCATGACCTCTTGGGGGGCATTACCACGTCCTACTTTGGATATTTTCTTTTCTTGGGGGGTTCCCTCATTCAGGATATATTGATTGTGGTTTTTACCTTTTTCCCATTTGACGGTCTGTCCGTCTTCAAAGGAAATGGTAACTTCGCAGTGGGTGGTGCCATTACGAACAAAGGCGTGTCCATCCATATTGGTGAACACGCCCGTAATGGCCCTCATTAGGGCAGATTTACCTGTGTTGTTGGGTCCTGTAATAACCGTGAGGTTGGCGATTTCCACCGTCGCGTCTTCAATGGATTGAAAATTCTTGACGTGAACAGTAATAGCCATGTGGTACCTAGACCTTATTCGTAGTTTTCTTCGTCACCCGGAATAAACTCTTCTGGGTCATCCGAAGAATCATCAGAGGAGTCTTCATCGGAGGAATCATCATCCTTGGATGATTTACCTTTGCCTTTTTTGCCTTTTTTCTTGGACATACCCTCTAACAGGTCATCCAAGTTGTCGGAGACTTCCTCTTCTGGTTCCACATCTTCCAAATCCAGCGCTTTGGGGGTAGCCTCTCTCAAGAATAATACCGCTTTGTGGTACAGGTCGGTATAAATTTCAGGGTGTTCGGACAAAACATCTAACATTTTGTCGAAACCATGTGCTTTCAACTCAGTGCCATCAGGGGCTACATAGGTGTAACGACTACCAGTCGCCTTCTTGATCAGACCGTAGTTGGAACACACTTCAAGTACCGAAGCCATATTGTCGATACCCGAACCCCAACGGATGAAAAAATCCAGAGTTTGTTGTTGAGCATCGGATACCTTGCACTTGTCAAGTTTAGCCCGAATTCTAGCATAACTGACCTGATCTTCCAAAGCACGGGTCACTACGTTGCGGACTTTGGTTTTCTCTGATTTTACCTTAGACAGCCCAATTTGTAAAGCCGAATAGTAACGCCAAGCATTACCACCTTGTGCTTGTTTTTTGGGTCCATGACCCGCGTTCATGGTGGCACGAAGCTGGGATATACCGATCACGGCGGTACCCGATGAAGCAATGATGGTTTTCAATTTGGGCAGGTACTTACCCCAAATAGAGGCCACCAAACCCATACGAATTTCCTTACCAATCTCGTTGGCACCCTGCTTATGCAGAGCATCAGGCATACCAGCACCCACCGAGTCAATAACGATCAAGTCCACACCACGATCCGCCGCGATGCAAGCAGCGGAGATACCCTGTTCCAAGGTATCCGGGGCATAAATGACCATTTGATCCGGATCATCCAAGGGACACCCCAAAGAACGTGCATACGTTTGGGCAATCTCATGTTCCCAGTCAATATAGAGGGCCCTACCACCCATAGCACAAACGACAGCACATGCCTCCAGGGCTAATGTGGTTTTACCTGTGGAGGGTTCCCCATACAGGTTAATGATACGACTCCGAGGGTAACCCGGACAGGGAGCAAAACCAAAAATGTTTTTTCTACCCCCAATCAACTGGTCAATGATGATGGACCCCGATGGGATGTGTGGGAGGGGTTCATTGATGTTCATGGTAACCGAATGATCTTCTTTGAAGATCTTCTTCAAGTCACCAATTACCTCTTTGAGGAGTCCATCCGAACTATTCCGCTTTTGGGCCCGATCCGCTTTGTTGAGTACCGTGAGGGAACTGGTATCCAGTTTCTTTATTGTTTTTTTCCTAGCCATGGGTATTCCTCTTAGACCATATAAAAAAACGGTCACCCTCTTGGTGAATGATACCTGATTTCTCAGTCTCCCCCGCTTTTTTACCTCTGGTGAAGGTATGGATTTTATTAAATTGAGACGCTTCTGGAACCGTCAATTCGGAGGTGGTAATTGTGCCATCATAAAATTGCCAAAACCGTGATGCAGCTTTGGCCACCCAATAAGCATCCGCAACATTGTGGTTCCACTTCCCCTTGACCCCTGAATCCAACTTAGCACCCTCTACCATATCCCCCTTATCCACCTTCCAACCCTTGGGTCTTTTCAGTAGATGGAAAGCATGTGCCTTTACCTGGGTGGGTGCAAAAAGAACAACATCCTTACCCTCCTGATAAATAGCTTCCAGGGAATAGAGAAAAAGACCATACATACCCTCAGAATACATGGCACCAAATACCGGGGATTCGATCCCGATTCTATCGGGTTGGTGTGTACGGATCAATTCTCGGAGTTTTTCGCGGAGGGTGATGTAGCGTGATACGAATAGATCCCGTGGTCCAGTTTTAAATAAACCTTTTTCACCCACGGTCCCGGTATCTGTATCGTAAAACGCCCATCCAAAATTGGTAAGGGAGGGGTCGAGGCCAAGAATTTTCAATGTTTAATCATCACCCAGGAAGTCATTCAGAACATCATTGATGTTCTCGGTGCTAACAGTAGTGGAAGAGTCCACTGCCGAAGATTCCTCTTCACCTAAGATCTTGGATCGGATTTCAGCGAGTGAAAGATCCTTTCCAAGTTCATTGGTGATGTTGGCTTCCATCCGAGCCAGACCAGCCTTGATTTTTTCCTGGAATTTGATCATGCCTTCTTTGTCAGACTCAAAGATTTTTCGAAGCATGGAGTCATCAAAAGTATCAAAGTCGATATTTTGATACTGTTCTTCTTTGCAGACCAACTCCAGGTCATGGTTACCCAACGAACGCTTGCGGTGACGACGGGCCATCTCTTCGTATTTCTTTTTCGAGAAAACCCAATATAGCATCTCGAACTTACCCGCAACCAGTTTGGCTTTGTCTATGTCACCGTTGTCATCCAATGGCCAAGAGATGATGATCGTGGCCAAATTGATTCGACCGGGTTCACCGTCTTTGGACAGTTTTTGATACTCCGGCCCCTTATCAAAGAAGTAACCCACTTTCTCATGAAAGAGGCGTCGGGCTGCTCTAAAGTTGGGAGCCGTGGAATCAAAATCGGGGTTGCCATCCTCTTTGGTTGGCCACCACGCAAGAGAGATTCTGCGGATTTCGTCTTTTTTCATTTTGAGGCGGGTGTTTTTTTGCTGCAATTCTTCATCGTTTTTTCCAAACGATATATCGAATACATGGTCACTCATTCTTGAATTCTCCTAAAGAGGTTATGGTCGGGTCTTTGTCGTGTTCAACATGAACTTTGACGGGGACGTTGACTTCTATTATACACGAATTCTTCCGTGTCAGATGTCCTCGGAGTCGAGGTCATCCATAAGGGCTTCAAGGTCTATATCTTTGGTGGATTTTCCCAAAACGGGGGCCGCAAACATAGTGGGGTCATCCAGGTTATCAAAAAAACCTTCTACGTCATCTGGAGTAGAAGTGGTCACCAGTTCCCTTTTTTTGATCGTTGCGGTACTCGAACGTTCTACATGGATTTCCCCAGGCACCCCTGGACCCAACAGATCCTCGATATCATCAAGCAAATTGCTTGAGTAATCTTGACCGGGATTGAGGTTGACGCTGAAATGTTCGTTGCGATCATCTTCGTCAATAACACCCCATTGGGTACCCAAATGTATTTCCTCTTGGCAAACTTTAAATTGATCGCGCAATCTGTTTTGGATATCTTTAAGGTCTGCCTTTTTGGATTTCACCACGATCAGTAGTAAATCCAAAACAATCACACCACAATCCAAAAGGTCTATTTCATCGATCAGATCTTTAAGTTTGACGTATACTACCGCTTCACGGTCTGCCACACTTCTCCCTGCTCTGGTTTCAGGGTCGTTGGCTAGAAGGTCATTCCTTCTCACAGCATGTTCGGCGGTTTTCATACGCAATCGACGTTTGTAAATAGCGAGGTTATGAGAAACCTCGGTGAAAATTCTTTCCACGTTGGAAAGGTGGGTACGGATCATGGCAAACTTACCATTCATCCGTTTGGGACCTAATGCCAGGGGGTCGGAATCCAAGTGGACTTCCATTTGACCCATAGCCTTATAATGGTGATCCAAGGTTTCTTGGCTTACATCAGGAAGGTCTGAAATCATAATTCTTCCCCGGACAATTCGGTGATCAATTTACCATATTGAGATTTCATAGATGCGTATTGATCCTTAAATCTAACCACACTGATTAACCCACCCGCATATGCTTGCCGCAATACCGCCATATCCGTTTGCATGGATAGTATTAGTGCCGCAAATTCAGCATCCGCATGGGTACCCTCAAATTCCTGGGTGAGTTCCAGGGTTTTTTCACCACCCTGGTCACGTATCGTGCGACGGGATACGATTTTGGTGATTCGGGAATTTTTTTTGAGTTCCAACATCTTTTCAGAAAGTGCTATGGATGAATTTTCTCCCATGGTTACTCCTCTAGTAAGCGATCCAGAAACAAAGTGTTCCGCATATCCTCTTTATTATTACCCACAGCTTTTGCCATTGCCATGTTGGAACCCACGAGTACGGCTTTTTTCTTTGCCCTGGTGATCGCAGTATACAATAAATTCCTCTGCAACTGACCCCCCAATGACATAGTGATGGGCATCACAATCATCTCAAATTCAAGTCCCTGGCATTTATGTACGGTACAAGCATACGCCAATCGGAGGTGTTCTTTTATCTTGGCGAAAGGAAATTGAACCAACCGGGGGACGGTGCCATGTATTTTCACTTCGATTTGGCGATCCTTCCGGTCAATACGGGAAACTTTCCCGATGTCACCATTGTACACCTCCAGGTCATAGTTGTTGCGAACAACCATAACGCGGTCACCCTCACGGATCACGTCATTACCTAAGGGAAACTCTGCAAGACCTTGACGTTTGGGGTTCAACATTTCCCTTAGGTGGGAGTTCAAATTGGTAACCCCTATAGTTCCCGAATGGCGGGGTGAAATCACCTGGAATTGTTTTTTGGCATCGTACATTTTTTGTACCACCAACTTAACCCGTTCTAGGGTTTCTTCATCTTTGGAGGAAGGCAACAGGATGAAGTCCTTTGATGAAGTGGTGTTCGGGGGAATGCCACCAAAGATATCATGTGCGGCTTGTACAATACCACTGGTATCCGCTTGACGGAATATAGCAGTCAAGTTCACCATGGGGTAAATGTTGGAATTTACCATATCCCTCAACACATTTCCAGGGCCCACTGAGGGTAACTGTGCGGCATCTCCCACAAGCACTAGACGACAAGTAGAAGAGGTGCAGTGTAGGATACGGTAAAGGAGTGCTTGATCCAACATTGAGGATTCGTCGATAAACACGACTTGGGCCGGATGTGGTTCACTTGGAGAATATGCCCATTGCTCAAGGGAACCATCCCCCATGGTAAGATCACCCTTACCCTCAATCCCCTTGTATGAGGATTCCCTCTGTTCTTTCCCTTGTCCAAAATTTCTGGCACCAAAAGCCCTATGTATCGTGTAAGCCGGTGCTGAGGTCACCTCATTCATGCGTTTAGCAGCAATGCCCGTAGGGGCCACCAACAGGAATCTTATGCCCATGTCCTGTAGTACCTTGACGGCAACCCGAAGCGAAGTAGATTTGCCCGTGCCAGGGAGGCCCGTGATAATGGTAATAGGTTTAGTTAGAGCATGAAAGACCCCCTCTTTTTGGTGATCCGACAAAGAGAGGTTACTCATTTGGCACCATTCATCAATGGCGGTATTCACCGCCGCATCGAAGTCACATCCCATAGCTATCATCGATTGGGTACTGGGGCCTACACCTGCAAGTCCATCCATGTACACTTTGGTATCTTGAATGACTGCGTTGGTGTTCCTATTCCGCAACATGATAGCACTTTCTTGTTCCACCAAATGGAACCAGGGTTCATAAATCGCCTTGGTACCGGGTCGTGTCTTGCTGTCAATGATCAACATGGATTCATTAACACAATCCGCGATTGCTTCTGCAACCTCACGTTCGGTCAGGGTCGGTAGAACACTCTTGGTGTCCTGATAAAGCTGTCCCGAATTAATATAAAGGTGGCCCATCCCTTTTTGGGATTTACTCGTGTAAAGCACCCCGTATCGCTTCCTGTTGCGCATATGTTTAGGGTCATTGAGGTCGAGACCCAAACGAACTGCGATGTCTTCACAATTTTTAAATGTGAAGCCTTCTATTTTCACCAATGCCCATGGATTTGAAGTCAGCACTTTTTGGGTCTCTTCCCCAAAATGAGACCAAATAATATTGATCCGAGACTTGGGTAAATCTAAGTCTCTCAAGAAAAATAGAGTCTGGTACAATGCCTTTGCGGTCATCCATTTGTTGGCGATAAATTCGGCCAAGAAAGGTGTGACATAGGGGGATTTCTGGAGTTTTGTGGGGTCATCCAGTGCCTCCAGAAGGTGATCACCAAAATGGAGGGCCAATTCATCGCAAACACTAAAACCCACACCATTGGACTTCAATACATTGATCGCAGTGGGGGCATCCCATTGACCCCCTGGTAACACGGGGGCCCGTGTGATTTTCAGTTGTTCCCCATATTTCGGGTCTTGGATGGTGGTGGCTTCAAAACCTATCCAAGTTCCAATAACCACTTCCAATCCTGAGATATTCCCCTTTACCATTTTGGTTTCGGTGACAGCCATCCCCATTAGAAGGGGGTCGGGAATATCCAAGGCCATTTTCAGAATATAAAAATCATTGGAAGTATTTTCATAGATGATGCGGGAAACGCGACCGGAATAATATGTAGACATGGTGTTCTCCAGGTAAAAAGTTTTACCTCTTATCTACACATTTGTAATCAAAAAAGGAATCATAGGGTGGGGTGATAGGGGTCAATCAAATATTGGGGGGGGGTTTACACTTATCCGCACTTGGAAAAACCACATTGTGTGCAGGTAACACAACCCTCCACATAAATAAGGGATTCCCCCTTACACTCAGGACAAGTCTTCTCAGAGGAGACTTTGGTACCATCCACCACATAATGCTTAGACAGTGTTCTGGCAACCACCTTGGAAAACGAAGTCAGGTTGCTATCGGGGTCTTTTAGCAACTGTTCCACCACAAAATGGGGTCTCACACCATGACGCAAAGCCAAAGAGATCATTCGCGTGTGGATGCTGTGGTCAGGGTTATTAAACTGACTGTTAATATTTTTGATCAGACCACCATTGGGAAGATGCAAATCATATCGATTGATATGTTGGTACGACCTCTTGTGGATTTCACCCTTTTTGGAGGTCACGGGAATCTGTACTTCATCTTGAAGTCCACCCATCACCTCATAGGGCTTACCGTCTAAAAGACCCACAAGTACCACCCATCTTTCACCTTTAATAGTGGGGTGGTGAATGTCACACTCCATCACATCGGGGCGTTTAGGGGAATCATGGTAGGAGATACCTTCCGATTTGGGGTTATCTGTAATCAACACCCCATCACGGCACCCATCAACGTAAACGGTGATCCCTTTGAGACCTTTCTTCCACCCCTCCAAGTAAATTTGAGCCACCACTTCTGCTTTGGTGCCTTTGGGTAAATTGATCGTACTAGAAATAGCATGATCAATATGCCGTTGTGTAACAGACTGTAATTCAACCCGTTTTTTCCAATCAATAGTGTCTGATTCCACAAAGTACGAGGGAAGTTTGGAATTACCTGTGAGATCCATGTATTCCCTGGCATTATGGTGATAGACCTCAAAGTTCTGCCAACGGTCACCCATGGCATCCACAAAGTCAGCGGCAATGTGTCCTTCATCGTGACCCAAACGGCGACGGCGTTTGTAAGAATTCCGAAACACCGGTTCAATACCCGAAGAAGATTGGGATTCAATCGAGACTGACCCCGTAGGTGCATTTGTCAGGATTGCAATATTTCTGCGGCCATGAATACGCATGGCATCTTTCAGATCATCTGAAAGTCTTTGGATAAAGGCATTATCTTTTTCACGTTCCCAATCAAAAATGGGGAACGCACCACGTTCTTTGGCTAACTCAACACTTTCACCATAAGCGGATTCCTTGAAAGTGTGGTAAATCCGGTCCACTATAAAAAGAGCCTCCTCAGAATCGTAAGCGACCCCCAGACGTGCCAAACAATCGGCCAGACCATGGGTACCTAACCCGACTCTGCGACCCAACTCACCATATTTCAGATATTCTTCCCACAAAGCTTTTTCGTCATTGGGGTCTGCCATCTTTATAATGGAATGGATTTTCTCCAACTCCAACTCCACAAGGTCATCAGATAGTCGCATCGCGACAGTGGTCACCTCTTGGAATTCGTCATAGTCAAAAAAAGCCTCCTCGGTGAAAGGGTTTTTAACGTGATCCTTAAGGCACAAAGATATAAGCCTACAAGAATCAACACTTAGAGGGATCTCACTACAGGGATTTGTGGAAATGGTGTTGAAACCCAGGTCTGCATAACATTCTGCGGGTAGTTCTCGCAGGATATTGTCCCACATCAAAACGCCCGGTTCAGCGTTTTGGGTAGCGGATTCCACGATTAGTTCCCAAAGGTCTTTGGCCCGGATCACTTGTGTATAGGTGGCCTCTTCCAGAGGTACCTCACAAGGGAATTGCAATGTGAATTCTTCATCTTTGACCACTGCCTTCATGAAGTCATCGGTGATCTTGACAGAAACATTGGCACCCGTAACTTTTTTCAAGTCCTGCTTCATCGTTACAAATTTGAAGATGTCGGGGTGCCTACAATGCATGGTTAGCATTAATGCACCCCTGCGACCATTGAGGGCTATCATCCTACAAACGTAAGAATAAAAATCAGCAAAAGACCATGCCCCTGTGGAGGAGAGAGCAGCATTGTTTACGGAAGCACCCTCGGGACGGAGATTCGAAAGGTCCGTCCCGACACCACAACGACGCTTCATCAGGTTGGCGAGTTTCTTCCCCGTATCCATAATGGATGACATAGTGTCTTCGGGACCCGCTACCACCATGCAATTGGACAATGAGGTAATGACCTCATTGTTGCCGATCCCTTGCATAGGGGAACCCTGTGGCACCACATAACGAAACTTTTCAAACAAACGTAAAATTTGATCATAGGACAAGGCACGTTTACCACCAAACTGGTGTTCGATACGTGCAAATTCTCGGGCAAGTCTCTCATGCATATCTTGGGGGGTGAGTTCCAGGTAGTCACCCTCTTTGGTACGTAGGGCGTACTTAGTGACAAACACATTGGTGGCAAGTTCGTCGCCTTCAAAATATTCCAGAGTGGCTTTCTCAACTTGGGGGCGGGAATATACGGTTACGGTCATGTAGTATCCTTACTAATATGATGGGTGTGGTATTCGAACAAAAGCATGAGGTGGGAGAATAAGCTACCTATTCAACCTAAAGTTGAATGGCGTTATGGAGTTTAGCTTTAATTTCCGCACCTCTACGCTGAGACAACAACAGTATACAGGTTAAAAAGTTTTTTTTGTTTGACCCCCACGTACCGTTGTGACCAAATTTAGATGTGTTGACCTCATCATATTGTGAGGTGGGCCAATAGGAACCCTTATGGAATATGACAAGTTGACCCGTGACGTTACAGCGAAAACACATGTAATCTTCAATGTCACCCATGTGTTTGATACCTTGTGGGTAGGCGAAATCTAAATTCTTTGGATTGATCATATCTCCTCCTATTAGGTGAATGTCTAATAGGAGTGAAAATAATCAAACCAACGCCACACACAAATGAACTAACAAGGGTTCCAGGGGTAAAAATTGACCCGTCGGGATATGATAAACCTTAAACTTGGATTCAAGTTCTTCAAGGGTAACAACCCCCTGCAAATAGGCTTCCAAAATTTCGGGGTAACCCATCACAATCACATCTTTGGGTAAACCAGGGTGGGATTTAATTTTCATTCACTCACCAACTCTAATAATTGGCACAGAAAGAAGGTCCAGGGGTCTATTACGCCGTCTTTGACCGCACGTTCAGAGGTCGCTATGGCTGCTAGCAGTTTCTTGCTTTTAGCATAGCCCCACGCAACAGCCTGAGGTAATACTTTGTTTTTGAGAAACCAGGGGTTTTCTCCCGTTCTTTCTGCGATATCTTGGGATACCATACCCTTGTCACGTAAACTGGAAACCACCGACCATTTTAAAACTTGAGGGGTCAAGAAACCACAAATTCTCATGGTGGGATCACCCACATGAGTTTGTTTAATCCGCAACGCTTGGCGCATCAAGTCGGGTAATGACTTCTTACCTAAAGCTTCGACAAAAGGCATGATAGACGCTTCTGTGATACGAGCTAAAGCACCCTTGACATGAGGTTTCAAAATCTCTTTGGAGTGTCCCACATCTGCCAGGGTCTTCATCTTCAATATTTCAAAAGAGAGGATACCTAGATCAGTACCCACCAACTGCACGATAACTTTTGCCATACCGGGTGACAGTATTTTGTTGTACCGTTTGGCTTCATTGAGAAGGAATGCCTCTGCCTGTTCATCTTCTTTCCATGGTGAAACCGCATCAAAACGATGCAGGTGATCTTTATACTTTTGGGAAACCGTGGCATAATCACTTTTTGCCCGTGGCTTACCTTCCCACGTAAAACAAAAATCCAGATTTTCTAAATCGGAACCCGAAGCCACAACCTGGGCATCCAACTTAGCAGGATTTACCACTACAGCCAGGGTAGGCTGTGAAAAAACTGAGAAAGAATGGGAGATCAATTCGGAGATATTAGAGCCATCCGAATAATCGACTAACCAACCCTTAGAGATTCGGTCCCGAATCAAAGTTTGGATACCGCGTTGACGTAGGTAATCCTGATCCCCACAAATAAAAAAAACAGCCATCAGGATATCCTTTTGGGTAAGAAAGCCACTAGGGTTTCTGCATAGGAAGGTTCCGTATTGGAGAGGAGGTTACGCAGCACAAACCATAGGTCATCAAAATGATGATTTTTGGTGATGTTCTGGGAGATGAACAGAATCACAACATCCACCAGATCCCTCAAGTTCTTCTTATGTTCTTTGAGGACATTCACCATTGCCACCACATCTTTGGCTACATAAGCCTCCAAGATGTTCATGGAGGCTACCTGTAGATCCTCAGGGGTCTCTGTTTTACAAAAACACCATGTGGCATGACACCGTGATCTTATCGTGGGGGTCACGTTGCCTATATCCTCAGCCCATAGGATAGGCTGCACGATGGAGGCATCGAATTCTTCCAAAGACTTTAGGAGAACGTCCGAAGCTTTCGGTTGGGCAGTATCCATGGGTCCGATCAGAACAACACCTTTAACGTCACCTATGGGTGGGTGAGTGAGTAACCCCACTACCTCACGGGCTTCTTCTGTTTTAAGGCCATCAGCACCAAAGGTGCCTAATAACCTACCTATCTTGTGGGATTGATTTAATGATTCTTGTTCAGCACCAGGACCGAAGAACAAAAGTGTGGACATGGGATCTCCTGCATATCTATCTACTATAATAGATACACACACAGGGATATTTTAGTAGGAGGTTGAGTGAGAACGACCGCAACGCACACACTGATAAACTATAATGTGCATCCCACTGTTAGTTTGAGAACGACTAACCACAAAAGCTTCCTGACCCCCACAACCACCTTCACCTGCTAAACCCATTGCAGATTTAGCCCTACATGAAACCCAAACACGTTCTTTACCTGCGTTTGGGTTTTTGGGATCAGAATTGACTTGACTTTGTTTTTTTTCCATCACCATTTTAGAAATCTCCATTAAGGTATGAATCCATAGGTACGTAAACTATTGGCGATAGTACCACTCACAGTGTGAAGATAGGTTTCCATGTTGATATCCAGGACGCATTTATTTAAAGGGGTGCCTAAGTTAATCGACATATCCTCCAAAACGGGAACGATAGCCCCATGCCATAAGTTGGATTCAACATTAAAAGGAAACACAGCCTCATGGACCTCCAAGAAAGGTTTGGTTGCCGTTCTGGCAACCTGAACTTTACCGGATGGGTGAGAGGCACAAGTTGTAGGCCAATTTAACGTAGCCTTTCCTGCAATCAAATAAATAACACCAACCGTTAGCTGATAAATGATCCAATCAGCACCCGTAAACTCATCACCTGTAGAATAAAAAAGGTCACCTGCATTTCTAACAAGTGTGGTGTTAACCCCATCGATTGAACCTGAGATACCTTCACGATTTTGATTAGGGGTTCGATCTATACCCAATGGCTGATTAGGTATAGATCGAGGTACCAACAAGTATGACCTCTTCCTAAGAGTTACCTGACCCGTAGCTATTTTTTCTTTTGTGTCGATTCCCATATCCCATATCCCATAGGTTAGATTTTATACCTAAGGCGTTTTATAAGATGTTTTTTAGGGAATTTTTTAGAGAATCCGTTGGCAGGATCAATTTGGCGGGGAACGGAATAAAAAGTTTTAATTTTTGGGAAGTTTTAATTTCTTTGTTTTTTATCTCCTAAAAAACTTTTAATTTGGAAAGTGATCTTTTTAATTTCTTTTTTTATGCTAAAAAAAAGTTCTTTCTTTAACCCCTCCTAAAGGAGGAGCTTAAAAGACACCATTTGAACTTCATTTGTACAATGATTCACACTATTCATATTACTTGTAGGACTGTTCAGATTAGCTGCGTTAATCTTACTGAGCTTGATGGCACTAGCGTTTAAGCTATTTTTTCTATTTCTAGAAATATTTCTGAGCTTGGTAGCTTTGATTTTGATCTTGGCGTTGAAATTAAACTTGGCTTTGAAATTAAAATTGAAAGTTGTTTTTGGTGGCGGCTTTTATTTTTATTGATTAACCAATCCCACAATGTTGCTACGTTCAAACCCCCTAAAAGAGATTTCCCTAATGGGAATCCAAAATCTCTTCTTTGGTGGATAAAAGACAATCTCATTCGAGTTTCTTTCCTTGGCCCATATCTCAAAATTGAGAGTTAGGGACGTTGAACCTGGAGTTAATTTGTTTAACCTAAATGACCCGCTGGTATTGGTCTGGCGGATTCCCATTAAAGGGTAACTTAGGAAAGTTGATACCTGGAAGGATTCTCTCAAACCTCCAACGTTTCCGTTCACTCAAATACTCGCCTTACCCTATTGGATATTGGATAAGACTCAGTGGCTCCTCACCCGTCCTGAGTGCAACTCTTCTCCCTAAAGGGAAAAGGGACATCAACAACTTTATATGGTAAGGGCTAGGTGAAAAGAAGTCAAGAGAAAATTTGGTGGGTTAGTCTTTTGAGTGGATGGACACATTACCAAAGTGGAAAATAGGTAGCCCGTTATCTTGTGGTTTGAGTACCCAACCATCCTTGTTGGAAGAAACCTTAACCGCGAGGCAGTTATCTTGAAGGATACCATTCATGTAAACCATGGCATTCTTGGTGGGGATCTTTTTCCCCCCTATGCGTACATAAGGGTCATCCCAACGAAGGGTGGCAGATTTGATCATGGGTTGCGCGTTTGTCATAAACGTTTTAACCACTTGTTGGGATGCCAACTTGGCCCCCAGCATAGGTCCTGTATATAAGGACCACATGTTATCCAATCGATCCATCAACTTGGGGTATTTGTTTTTAACGTAGATTCCTGCAAGGGCCAACGCTTTCCAAATCAACCCTGCTTGTGCAGGTATCTGTGATGGTGCCAGATCAACAGATGCCCCATTGTTACCACGAGTAAGATTTGCAATGCTGGTGGGGATACCCGCTTCCATCATCCTTTCCTGGACTTTCTTAACGATGCTTTGATCTTTCCTACCTTTAATAAGGGCTGTGCCTTTTTTCCTCAACTCCTGCCACCAAAACCAACCCGCCAAAGCAAAGTTGTGGATCTCACCTGACTTGAGTTCGTAGAATCGTGCGTTGTTCATAAACGCTTCCGTGAAGGCAGCTTTTAGGGCTTTACCCAGAGGGTTACGTGGATCTTCCATCAGGGCCCATGCAAAGTCACCCTGACCCGTGTACTTCGTTTTGAAACGAAAGTCACTATAGGATTCCTCACGGTCAATACCTTTAAAGCCTGTGGGAGCCTCACCCTGGAGTTGTTCGTGTTCTCGTTCCATCTTTTTTTCAAGGTCCATCACCTTGACCCAAAAGCTTTTGGCTTTAGCGCTAACCCTGGCACCCAAGATATTGGTGATATCCTTTACGGACTGACTCCCGCTTAGGATTTGTGCCGTGTTCGTTCTCCCCAACCTATAGGCTGCGGGTTCACGTTCCAAAATAGGGTCTAGGGCGATCCACTCACCATTCTCCGCTTGGTACTCCAGCGGTGCATCACTTGTGGAACCTGTGATCAAATACATGATGGCGTCATCTCTAACGCCCTCATCTTCCCACTTCAAAACTTTTCTGGCTTGAAGGTCCAAGTGTTTGGCCATACCCGTATTGGTATGCACAAACCACTGAGGGTCCATATCAGGGTATCCCTCACCCAACATGGTAACCTCCAAAGACGATAGAAGCTTGCGGGTGTTTTTGCGTCCCGCTGTGTAGGTACCATATGGCTTACCTCTAACCGCTTCTAATATCTGGAGGCGTATAACACGATCCAGTTCTGTCAAATAGCCTTCAAAGATCGCAACCTTGAGGGCTACCTTTTTAAGAGGGTTCTTCTCCGCTTCGAGAGACACCTTCCAAGAATTTACCGCTTGTCTAATTTCAAAAGACACGATGGCCTCTCCTTTATTCCAACTAATCCTATTGATCTTGCAGGGTGCATTCACACCTCTGCGTAATGCTAAATATAAAACAATCAACGACTTCGGGTGGTCTTATGGGGTGGACCCCCCGGCGATCATTTCGTGTAACACATTTTTCCCAATAATTGGTGAAAAAACTATTGACATGTTGTGACACAGGTGTTATATATATTGTGTAAGGTGAGCGTTTGGCCCTGGCAACATTAGCCCTGCCCCTGCTCCACAGCCTTACACTTTTTTTCAACTTCGTGACTCTTTGAGTCCAGGAGATTTACCATGACCACCGAAAAAGATTCCATTGTCAACATCATTCGATCTTTGGGTACCCTCTCAGAACACAACCTTTGTGGGGTGTCTCTGAAATTTCTTTTGAAAGAGTTGACAACGGGTAAGCGTCCCGACCCCACTCTGGATCAAGAAACCCTGGTGCGGCGTCTGGAAAAACTTCGGGATCGCAAAGGCATGGTTCGAGAAGTGGACCCTGGTTTCTGGGGTTTGACTTCCAATGGTCTCTCCTACGCACTTCATTATAATGGGGTCGATCTGAAACCCATTTTCTTTTATGACCACATCCTTGCTGCAATGGGTCGTGCGGTCAACTTCCAAGCAAATTTGTTCGTTTCAAACAAACAAATTTGTTATGATGTTATGACCGATGCAGGGATGGACTTCAAGACCAACCCCCATCCTTGGTTTGGGCATACAAAGCCCCAAGGTCTTCGTCGCAAGATTTGCCATGGTTTCCGCAACATGAGACCTGGATTCCTGGGATACAAAAACGGTTTCCGTGGTGGTATCCCTCTGACACTGGCACCCATCGATCTGAATCCCACAGATAAAACTAAAGGTATGTGGGCCTTATCGGAAGCGGGTGTACTTGTTGCCAAGATGCTGAATGGCATTATGGAAGCGGAGACCGTTGAGGAAAACGAAATTGAAAACGAAAACGAAAACGAAATTGAAAACGAAAGCACTGAGACGGGTGCTACTCGTTGGGACTTCATTATTGAAGAAGCCAAAAAAACTGGTAAAAGTTACACCATCACTTTCCTGGATTATATGATCAAGGAAAAAAGCTTGCTTCCCAAAATGAGCAATTGGGTTTCTATCAAATGCCCAACTTCTTCTACCTTGGGGTTAGCAGAAGATCACTGCAATCAGTTTCTCTTGGGTCTCATGGAAAGAGATGCCCTTGCCAAATATGTGACCAAGGGTACCCCCATGTCACCGTCCAAGATAGCAGCGTGGGCCGTGAAGGGTGCCATTTCTGAATTCCGGTCCTGGGCCCAAGATGGTGCTTTGAGATCAAGCCGTGGTGCCTCTACGAAACAGGAAAGAGATGTTCAAAGTGCCTGGGAAAACCATGACGAATGGGAATACGTCATGGGTGATGACGGGGTTTCCCGCATGGTCCTCAAAGAGAAGGATACCGTGAAATGCGACCCCTCCATCCAATCCACCAAAACGGATAAAACGGTTGCCGTGAAAGACGGTACGGATGATTTGAACACCCTAACGGAATTTGTGGGTGGTGACTTGGCGCAAGAAGCGGATGACCAATTACACATGAATGCGGCACTCCAACGTATCCATGAAATCATTCGTAAGCGTCGTTCCACCAAAGCGGATGTTTTTATCCCCATCCTGGAAGATTTGATGGAGGGTTATACGGTGCAACAAATCGCAGATAACCATGGGATGACCAAAAGTAAGGCAACCTCCACGGTATCTTGCTTGCGTGATTTTTTGAAGGAAGAAAAAAGTCGCGGACACTTGGAAGGCTGGTTCTAAGAGGCACTTTCTAGACCAAGTTCAAGGTCTAGTTCATCGGGTTCCGTCCTGGGGTCCGAGTAATATTCTTCCTCTTCATCCCAATCCCTCACCGCTTGTACCCTTTTTGGATTCCTCCAAAGGGAACTTGCAAGGGGGTCGGTGGCTATCAAAAACTCATAGTCGTACACACCATTTTTAGGCGGGTGCATTCCCAGTTCTGCCATTCTTCGGGCAAATAACAGTATGATGTTTTTGATATAAAGTAGATCTTGTCCCTCCGACCGTAGTTCATTGACGAACAACATGGTGTTGACGTTAATGGCTTTTGATCTTAGGGTGACCCCCGAGTATCTTTCCACATACTGTGACCACTCTTGTAGGGTCATGGGATTTTCAATAGACATTAATCCTCTCCTTTGCTCACAGCACCATCTCGACCCTGGGATCTCGAATAGTAGGGTGACGTCATATATTCCAGCGTTTGTTGATCCACTTTCAAATAAGACGCATTAATGGGTTTTGATTCCTGGTATTCGGTGCTGATATCTGTTTTCTGCGCTTCCCATATAATGCGGTCAAACAACTTGCTTTCCATCCTCTGGTGAAACTTACGTACCTGATCCAGGGTGGGGTCATTTCCGGCATTTGCATCACTGTCCGAATACACCGTATCTATGATGATCTCTTGTACCGCATTTTGTTGGCCTTGTCGCCAAGATCGCGCAGTACGTTGTTTCATCTCTTCGGAGTTCCATGAGTCTCTATCCAGGTGTAAGACTCGATCAAACTCTTGCAGGTTTTGACCCTGCGAGTAATAGGATTGGTTACCATATTTACCCAGTAGGGTGCAGGTACCTGTGATCCCACCTTTGCCTACTTTCACCACTTCATCCAACACAAATTTTTGCCACTTGGATTTCTCGTACTGCAAGTTCAATTTGTCATCGGCTGGCAACGAAGGATACAAGCGATATGCCTTGGCAGTAAAAGGTACCGAGAATTCTTCGACTCCTTTACTACGTGCCTTCTCCTGTAACTTGGTGTTCACCTTAGCCAGTTGTCTTTCTTCGGGTGTTAGCACAGCACCTTCGAGGGCTACAGGTATAGGGTACAGTTCTTGGATCAATTGTTCAGGTATAGGTATTGAAACCTTGTCGAGTTTCTTGCCACCCTCCCACAACTCAATTCTTTTTTGCAAAGCCGCTACATGGATGCCGGGTAACTCTTTGGAAGTTTCCTCAGCGGACAAAGACACCATTACGGGGTCATCGGAAAACAACAAAGCACGACTCACACCTCTTTCATCGTCCACTGTGGCGCGTTTCTTTAGGTGATCGATAGCACGTTCCACCTTAGGGTTAACCAACCCCTCAGAGACCTCTCTAAGCTCTTGTGGGTTAGTGGTATCCCTGAGTTTGGACAGGAGGGGTCCAATGATTTTAACTTCTCTTTCTGTCAGAAAACCTTTGGGTAGGTTACCCTCCATCAGATCAGCTAGTAGGGGCATGGTTTTTTCAGGGTAGAGGGACATTTGATTCAAAATCTTGACGAAGGGTCGCAGACCCGAACCAAACAACTTTTCATATTCCTTGGAAGCTTTCTGTCCTCTTTCCGTGGTGATCTTACCCTGTAGCTTTTTGGCCATGCCATTAAGATACAAACTGATCTCGTGGGCCACTGTCTTGTAGACCTTCTCAGCTTGGGGGTCCATTCTCGTAGGAAATGTCTTTGAATCGATTTCGGGTACCGCCCCCCACTTCTCCTTAACCTCTTTTTTGTGGGCATAGAAGATATTGGTCTTCACCCACACATCCAGGTCATTCAAAGTATCAGGGTCTTGAATGGCACCCACGATACGACCACCAACCACTTCACAGAAGCGTTTTTTCCACTTAGCCATTTCTTTCTTAGCGGTGATTCCTTCTTCGTCTTTGGCTGTCAAATTGATATTGTTCGCCAATGCCGCAAGAACATATGCCTCACGGGGATCTTTTTCCATGGGTGATGCCGTCAAAGGAATCTTACGGGGGTGGTTTAGGGCAAACGCAGCCTTACTTGCTGCCGAAGTTGTTTTCTTGAGGGCCTGTGCCTCATCAAAGAAAATGGTTATGTATTTTTCCAATTCCCAAGTTTTGTTTTCAAGTTGATCCAGAATTTCTTTGGTACGTTGTTTTTTTTCTGTAATGGACCAATCGGGGTTTTTGTCAATGGCCTCAATCTCGGGTCTACCAAATATCCCTGTCAAACTGGGTGGAACTGTGCCTTTTTTGGAATACTTGGCAAAGTCCGAATAGGATACCGCATCCATTCGGGACAATAAAACACCCGAAGCTTCCTCCGAAAGGAACTTTCGGATTTCACCATCCATGTTCCCCACCAAAGCTGTGGGTGCCACATACAAAAATCTGCCATTGAGGTTGGGGTCATCCAAGAAACCATCTCGGATCATCTTTTGGGCCATGCCAATACAACTGATTGTATTGTGGTTCACAAGCCCATTCCCAACAAAACAGTGTGTGGGGTGATCCACTTCGATATCCATCACCACCGCAGACCCATAAGAGATTTTGGCAATCGGGTCATAAAACAGATTTCGTTTAACAACGGATTCAATTTCTTGGAATGCTTTATTGTTCTTACATCCTAGTTCCACCGCTACCAAAAGCATCTCTTTGAGGGATTGGTATGTGGGGTTGCAACGTCCAAAACGAACGTGATTCATCGTATCATAGACGGTGTTCCCAAATCGGGATCGAAACTCGGTGGTGCTTTCCTCAAACTTTGCAAATATTTCGGTGTGTAGTGCGGACACCAGCGGTGCCATAAAAGGCACCACATCATGGTTGGGGTTGGATCTACTATCCAGGTTTTCCCTCAAAAATTCAATCTTTTGCTCGGAAACCAAACCGATCTTGTCCTGAAACACCCTGGCATCATCACCAAAGATATGAAGAACCCAATTAATGTGATCATACCCTTTGACAATTTGGGGCCTACGATTTGCCACAATACCAAAATTCAAAAGCATCAGTTGAAGTTCTTCCGACAACTTTTCAGAAGCGGTACAAACTTCAAGACCCCCCTTACAGGTGTTCCCCTCAGTGTCCACAAATCCCCTCAAGAATTCTTTTTGTGATTCTCGCGTAGACTGTAAGATCACCTTGGGTATTCTCTTGAGAAACGAACTTTCACTTAGAATTTCATTTACCTTTACCAATGGTAGTGGTTCCACCTCTGGGAAGAACCCCTCTTTTCGTTCCACACACAGGAAGTCACCCTTTTCCAAATCTGGGGTTTTAACCCATTCTTCTTGACCCGCAGCGGTACGGGTAAGGAGTGGGTGGATCAACGAACCCTCCACGTTGAAACCATAACGGGTGGACACTTTGATGGTGGGTTTATCACCACCATAGTAAAAGTTTTTGACGGGATGTTTTTCACCATTGATGACGACTTCCCAACCTGTGATGGGGTGCATGGTATCAGGTTCCGTGACTCCCGGATTCATGTCCTGGATCTCAACGAGTCCACAAGTGGTTGAAATTAAAGTGTCTTTCGCACAACACTTACCGATCCCCGTATCCAGTGCGAGAACCCCTGAGTTTCCGTTGGCATCCAACCAAGCGAGTGCTTGCTTTTGCTTGGTCAAAAGGTCCATGGGTTTGCCGTTCATTTCCTTTTTGAAACCACCCAAGTTTTCCATGGAATAAAAATCGATGTTTTCTTCTTGGGTAGCAATTTCGGCATGTGCCAAAGTTTCCAGGTATTCTTTAACATTCTTCATCGCTTGGGTAGAGAGGGACATACTGCCGACTCTTTTCTTTACGATGGAGTAGTCTTTGGGATCAAAGTAAACTTTGAGTTGGCGACCCGCTGATATTTTTCGAAGACCTGTGTTGTACTTGTTTGAAAACCAAGCGAGGGATCTGTTCACCGTGCTATAATCATCAGGTGCAAAGCTAACCGTGACTTGTGTTCCCCGCTTGGCATCTTTGACTTCCCAGCTTAAACTGGGTGCCTTACGTTTCAAGTTTTTCAGATAACTTTCTGCAATGTCTTGTTGTTCCGGCTGGATGGTTAGGGCTATGGCTCTGGGTGGATCTTCATGTACTTGAATACTGGGAACCTTGACGGTAAGATCTCGCAATGAATTTCTAATCGCAGAATATTCATTAGCTGCTGGAACCGTGATGAATAGTTTTTCTTTGTCTACCAATTCCCGTCCCACTTTTTCAGTGACGGTAGCGGTGGTAGCAAAGGGTTCAATTTCACCGGCACCTACTGTTCTTTTGATAGGTCGTGGGGAAGGGTTTCCTTCACGGTCCACAGCACCCGCATCAAAGATCCAGGAGTTACCCTCTACTAAGCGACCTCTTTCGTTAACCATATCGTCTAGCCAGATACCTTCGTATCTACCAGAGGTGATGATCTTTTTACCGTCCAGGGTTTTGGTTGGAAGAATTCGGGTCTTACGATCTTTCTTGGCATTGTCATCCGTAAGGGCTACATATTTGGTGTCACCCTCAAGTTGATCCTTCACCTGATCATAATTTTCCACCTGCATATTCTTGATGGACTGTTCTACTTTTTTTTCGGTGTACCCACGGATCACTGTTTTTTTGCGAAGGGGTTCCCGTAGCTCTTTTTGATCTTTCTGTTTCTGCAAACGATCCGACTTGTAAGTCTCCAGGTCCACACCTTGCATTTCAGGATTGAATGCATCGTAGATAAAGAAATTGGAGGGTTTACCTGTTTCGGGATCAATCGGTGAGTTGGGGTCTATCCCCACATGTACCAGTTTTCTTTCGTTACCCACGTAGATCCATTTACGTTCGTGCTTCCACCCATCCTTAACGATCCGATCCTTAATAGCGGTGTCGATTTCGTGAAGGACTTCTTTTTTTCGGGTTAGTGCCTCGTAGGAAACGGGGTCATCATCTTTAAGTACTTCTAGATCCTTTTCTTTGGGCTTCATTTTGCGGTATGTTTTCCAACCCGCAGGACCCATGGGTTTACCTGTAAGATAAACACCCTTGTCTCTAGCAGCGCTTTCAAGTGCGGGTAGAAAACTTTCCAAAACTTTGCGAATAGGCATACGCAGGTTAGACAAGTTCCCACTTTTGATTAAATTTTGAATGCGATCCAGATGGATTTTCATCTCTCTCCGTGCATCCATAATCTGACCCACTACCAGGGGACTGGGTGGTTTACCATCCTTACCTTTGGTGCGGATAAACGTTTTCACACGCTTAGAGAAGATCTGAAATAGATCCTCCTCCATTTCACGCCCCATGGTGTACCCCATGAGTTCACGGTAAAACTCAAAAAATTCCCAAGAGGGACGCCCGAAAGATTTGCGAATTTCTTGACGGACAGCACCCGAGATGAGGCGTTCCGCTAATTTTTCATGTTCCTCAAAATTTTGAAATGCCTGCACTTCACGATTTGCAGTTATCCACCGCATGGCCACTTTTTTTTCAATGGTAGTCATTTTTAGTCTTCCCAAATAACCCAACCATTGCCGAGTTTTTGTCCCGCAACAGTTGGTTCGGATGCTTGGATATTAACAGGTACAGAAGATGCAAATTTAAAACTAGATTCGGGATAGAAAGACAGGATCATCTTGGCTTCGTGACATTTTGCCACCTTACTGTGTTCCGACAGAAATCCCGTGATGTTTTCGTACTTATCCGAACGTCTGGAGTGAAGTTCCGAGGCTACCCGACCCGCAGCCTCTTTCACTTCCGAACATGCGTTCAAAGCCACGCGAGAAGTTTTTTCGGGGTAGCCATACATACTATATTTGCGGGGAGATGCTTCCAAGACCCTGGAGTCATCATTATCCTCTTCTTCCCAAGTATATTGTGGCACACTTGATTGCAGTGCTGCCAAAAGAAGTTTAGCCGAGGAAGATTTATGGCGTTTGGCATGGATACTTAGAAAGTCACCCACCCGTGCATCTTTGTCTAATGCGTCCTTTGCAATCTTGACCGCATATTTTCGAAGTTTACTCACCGCAGATTCACAATCCTTTTGGGTTTTTTTGGTGAACCCATAAAGACCGCTTTTCATAGCCGCTTCTTTTTGTTGACCAAAAAAAACTTCGGGTTCAATCGTTTCGGTAATTCTTTCCCTGGCTGCTTTCTTGGGAAGGGGGTGTTTACCTATTTCGGCTTTGAATTCGGGGTCAAGTTTTTCTTTCTCAGCATCCGACATAGGACCTTTTTCGTAACGTGCCTCTTTGTCATCGGAATCTTCATCGTCTTCTTTGGCTTTTTTAAACTTATCCTTGTTTTTTTCTTTTTCGGAGTGCCACTTTTCGGCATCCTCTTTGGACATGTTTTTGGTGGGGTCCGCTGGCTTACCCTTCTCAAACCTTGAAATCTTTTCTTCGTCTACTGCTTGTTTGGTGAGGAGATCTTCCATCTCCTCCAATGATATCAGGTAACTCATCTTACTGCTCCTATGTTCCTCAGGTTCGGGATAATTTTTCAAGGCTGAGGCCATGACTTGACGACCATCAGGGGTGATCTCTCTTTCAATAGCACATGCCGGTCTCCGAAATAAATACTGGGGCATTTTCTCGTACCATTTGGCATAAAAATCTTTTTTTGGTAAAATGCGTACCAAGTCTTCCGGGTCGGGACAGTTAGGGTCTGCCACATGGACATTTAGTTTATGGTCCACATCATATACTACCGAGGCATGGGACCAATCGCGACCTTCCGGGTTCCATGCAATCATGATAGGGACACCACGATCAGTCCAACTTTTCATTTGGTGTACGGAGGCTGGTGATACCAGGGTGGCCCTGGCACCAAAATGTTGAGCCGCTGCAATAGCATCCTCCCAAGAGGCACCCATCCCCGGACGACACCCCATAACTTTGTTGACTTCATCTTCATTGGTAGTGATACCTAATGATTGAAGGCACATAGTCAAAGAAGCTGCCATACATGTGTATTGGGATCGTTGTCGCAGTGGTATAACATCGGCTTTTGCTTTTTTAGATCGTGTATTCATATTAACCCTAACGCTTTGAATGCAACACAAAAGTTTCCTATTCAAGTGGTAGCATAGAACAATAATCGATGGGAAGTGGTATTCTTTAGTGTGGTAAATTGAAATGGAGAAGGAACCCATGAAGTATAAAGATTTTGTAAATCAAATATCCGAAATTACCCAGTTCACCCCTGAATCTATCAAAGAGATGTTAGAAGCAATGCCCAAGGTCTTGATACGATTGAAGGAAAGAGAAGGAGTGAGGACGCCATTAGGTATCCTCAAAATGGTAAGGCGAAAGCAAAAGAGGGTTCTTATCCCAAAAACCAAACAATGGGCTTATGTGGATGAACAGTTGCGGATCAAACTTCAACCACATAAGAACCTTTGTGTGAATTCCGCCCCCCTAACGGAATCACAGAAGGCCACCAGGAAACGTGGGGTCAAGTCAGGCTCGTAACTGTGGCACCTCCACATCCACCTCTATGACCCCTTCACTGACCCCTACATCTACACCATCAGCTATACCCATCCAATATCCCGCAGTATAACCTTTACGATATGCCTCATCGGAGGGAAGTTCAATTGTGGGGGGTTCTATTTCGGAGGCACGATCCGCCCACAATGTTTGGAACCTATTGCGTAATTTATGCATGATTTCGTATACCATAATTTTCTATTCCTTATGCTAAAGGTTTTTCCTTTTCCTCTTTAATACACAACGGATCTTCCACCTGTTGTTTTTGATCCATCATTTTCAAAATAGATCTTGCAACATCAGGGGCCATTTTTTCAATGGTCCTGGATAGGAGTTCGATCACATCCTCTGCTATGGTACCTTCTGTGATCGCCCTACTCTCTTCGTCCTGTTCCAGGTATTCTTGTAAAAATTTGGGATTGTCAGAGAGACGGATCAAAATTTCAAAAAAAGTTTCCCTTCGCAAAGTTTCGGTCAAAAGTCCAAAAATAGTCTGTTGTTCCCCATACGAATATAGGGAACTCATGGTGTCCATATCCATTTTTTCTTGGGGACGCTGCTCCGAAAACACTTCTTGATCCGAGGTAACACATATATCCACCTCTAATCTAAACATGGCATATTTGGCATTAACACCTTTAATCCAAGGTTTTTCAGGTTGGTTATTCATGTATTCTCCTGGTAATCCATTTATTTTCTGTGTGTATGAATAATCGTTTCAAATAATATGAAACGGGGGGTTGTACCTTGGGTGTTTTGGTTGATGGCAGGACAAAAAGCTGTGGGGGTGGGGGCGTTGTCCCTGTCATTCCCGCAGGTCTAGTTAAATGTGAAAAGGTTCCCTTCACATACAATACCCCTTCGCCTTTGACCGTTATCGCGGTAACCAGTGCCGATGCTATTATTGATACAGAATTGGTTATAGAAACTGCTTTTGACGACCCCGCTGCCACCCTTCAATTAGGAACTTTTGCGGATATTGATCTAATATTACCCACTAATCATAACAATCCCACGCAAGTGGGTAGTTATGGCACCCAATGCAATTTTTATTTCACGGTACCTGATTCAATTATTTTGACTATTAGTCCTGGTACCTCAACACAAGGTTCAGGTTATATTCTTCTATTAATGAAGACCACATAAGGAGTTTTGGTATGCCTCCCAGTAATATTTACAAGAACCTAGAGGGAACTCTAGCAACGATCTTCCAGTTTGGTATTGATCGTCCCAACATTCGATCCCTAGTTACGGGGGAGTTGGAAGTACGTAATGCAGCGGATTCGGGTTACGCCATTATGCGCGTAGCCACACCCGTGGGTGACAACGATGCTGTCAACAAACTGTATGCGGATACTTTGTCCAAACCCCTGATTGTATCCCGTCAAGCGAACACCTCTGTTTCCCTACCCGCCAATACAGGTGTACGTGGCTTTGTAGTGGTGAGTACCGCAGGTTCGGGTGCCGCTGTGGGTGACATCCTATATGATGATGGTACTGGTGCGGGTACCATGACCATCCTACCCGCTATTGAAGGTCGTACCATCGCAGTCACGGATGCACTCACGGGGGGTACTGTAACCTTCGAGACGGACTCGATCTACATCTGGGATGATGATGGTACTGCTTGGTTGAAAATTGGTGACATTGGTTCCGTCACGGGTGCCATTCGTGCTATTCGTTACACGATCACCAACGCGGCTTCTCAGGATTCCGCCTCTTCCATCCCTGCCAATGAAAGAATCTTGTTGGCATGGTTTGAAGTGACCACCCCTTATTCAGGGGGTGCCGCTATCGCGGTGGGGAACACTACCACTACCGATTTATTTATGGGAACTGCCCAAAATAAACCACAAGGAGCAGCAGGTAAAATATACACCGTTGAGCAGGATACTGCTAATGGTGGTTCCCCTTCTGTGGTACGTACCACGATTACAGGGGCCCCCGCTGCCGGTGCAGGTGTTGTTATGGTGTGGTTCACTTCACCTAACGCATAATAACTGGTTTTTGGGCTACATACCCTAGAACCATAATCCGACACGAACCCCTTGTTGCGAGGGGTTTTGTGATTTCCATTAGGAGACAACGGATATGGCGGTATTTCGCAACTTAGAGGGAACCATCGAGGAATCATTCCAGATAGGAAATGATCGTGTGAATCCCGCACCTATTTTAACCCGTGTAACCAGTACCGCAAGGCTTCGCTTACCGGATCTCCTACGGTGGCTTCCCAGCGGTGTTGCTACCGTGGGTTTACCTCTATCAAATGCCTCTGGGGATCTTGTTATTCTATCGGGTACACAGGGCAATATCCTCTATCACAATGGCACCACGTATGTAAACCTTCCCCCTGGCACCAGTGGTCAAATTTTACAGACGGCGGGTGGTGCGGGTAACCCATCTTGGACTGATCGCATCCCTAAATCGGGTACCAACCCCATTTCCCCTGCCAATGGAGATTTTTATTACAACACCACTATCAATAAACTGATGGCCTATGATTCCGTTAGGGGTAAATGGTTATCTGTGACCGAACAAAACCTACAAGTAGGTAGGGCTACAAACACGGGTTCCGGTTCCTACTACCGTGGTGCGGATGGACTTTTATTGGGCCCCACTAGGGGATGGCCAGCACTACATGATGGCACCGTGGTAGCGTTTTCGTATACTCGATCCGATTCGGACAGTGCTACCTTTGATATTGTATCGGGGGGTGTCAGTATTGCCACAGTGGCTTCTACTGCTACTTCTGGAGTAGTTACCAACCTAAATGGTAACTTTTCCGCAGGTGGTATCCTTGCCGTTAGGAATGCCGGACCTAATACCTCTACCAGGGTACAGGCAACATTCACAATTCGGTGGAGAACATAACCATGTCTCAAATCATCATAGCAAAGAACTTAACCGTAGGTGATCTACCCCTGGTAACCTTGGGTTCCCCCGATGCAAAAATACCTGGAAGTGGTCAAGTAACCCTAACGGATTTCAACTTCGTTTGGGAAATTCAAGAGGATCTACAACTCAAGTCTTATATAAATGCGGATCAGGTCATTATCAATGATGGGACCAGTGACCTAAGTAAAGCGGAATCCCTCAATATAGTTACGCCACCCGCGTCAACCACAGACCCTCTGTTTGCCTCTACCACGGACACAGGTGGTGGGTCTGGGAATGCAGGTAGATTCTTGATCTTGGACGGGTCGGGTAAGGCCGATGGTCGCAATATCGAATTGGATGGGACCAACCAAGACAGCCACATTGCCAATGCTAATATACATGCAAATCACACCACGATAAATATCAACACCTCTGAGGGTATCCAAGGGGGTGGGAACATATCCGCCACCCGCAATCTCAAATTAGATATAAATGGCCTGACCCTGGATGCCACACCGGATAGTTCCTCTGATTTCGTGGCTACCTATGATAACTCTACGGGGTTACATAAAAAGGTACTTATTAATAACCTGCTTACCAGTGGTGCCAACCTCTCCGCTGTGTGTGCCAGACGCACTACCACATTTGCAATCCCACAATCCCCCACTTGGGGGAATGTCACTTTCGATGTTACAGACATTGAAAATAATGTTGCGGTCGTGGAGCATGACAACACAAACACGGATCGTATAATTCTCAAGGAAACTGGTTTATATCAGGTATCCTACAGCTTATTGATGGCCTCCCCCTTAATTGCGGATCAGATAAATCTCCGTGTTATTAAAAATGGCGTCACTGTGATCCCGCAATTATCTCGTATGAGTGAGGATGATAACGAAAATAGATCCATTTTTCATGGTATGCCCATAGAGGCAACGGCAGGGGATTACATTGTTCTTCAGGTACAAAGAGGTAACTCCGTACCTTTTAACCTACTAGGCGATACAATGTTATCTGTGGTGCGTCTCAGAGGGAGCAAAGGAGATACTGGACCCGTGGGGTCCGGTTCCAATATTATTGTCCAAGAAGAAGGCACCTCCATACCTAACACACCACATAGTCAAATCAATTTTGTGGGTTCTTCTGTGACCGCTACCGATGGGGGTTCGGGAAAGGCTACTATTACCATTAACGGTGGTATTTTTGGGCAAGGATTTCAACACCAAGAAAAAACCACCACCCAAACTACCACAAGTAACTCTTTTCAGAATTATACCACTCTGACTACCCCCGCATTAAATGCGGGTACCTACCGTATAGGGTGGATGTATGTGTGGCGTTTATCGTCTACCAGCCAAGATTTCAACGCAAGGTTACAAGTGGATAACATCATAAATTTGATCAACTCAGGTGATTCGGGAAATGCACAACATGCTCAAGAACCAAAAGATGCAGCTAGTAACCAAAGACAAGTTACAGCGGGGTTTCGTTATGTGTCCCTGTCATCCGGGGTACATTTTGTTGATTTGGATTTTAAAAGTAGTATAGCAGGTATTACCGCTTACATGTTCCATGGGGTTATTGATATTTGGAGAGTGGCCTGAATAATAGGGTGGGGGATATAAATGGCTTCTGAAAAGAAATATAGAGTTTGGTGTGTCACTGATGATCAGTGGGAGGAAACAGGGTGGGTGACACAATTACCCACACAATGTCCTGTTAATCCAGAACATACAATAAACCTCAATAAAATCAAAACCATACGTAAGTTTTCGGGGATGTCACCTGAATTATTTATTAGTTCAGGGGACACCATATCAAGTACCACGTCCCAATTGTATCAGCCAGGGGGGTCTCTTACCACCTCTGATTTAGAGGGTACTTATATGTTGTCTTGGTTTTTTGAGGTGGCACGTTCCGGTGGTGGTAGCTTGATAGAATTTAAAGTCACGGACGAGGATGACAGGGTGACTCTGCATGAGTCCCAACGATATTACATAAACCAAGCAAAAGCTTTTGTGCCTATATCGGGTTTTGCCCTCTTGTCTTTTTCCAAAAAACCCAAAAAGTTTGTTATCTGGTATCGCAACGTAAATTCCAAAGGGGTTATTCTTCGAAACCCCCTTCTATACCTAACCGGTCCTATCTCCACATAAGGGGGTCTACATGATAGACTTATATACTTACTCAATCGCTTCGGATATAACTGCGGCACTCTTGGACCTGGGACAATTGGTTCAAGAAATTCAAAATTCCGCCATTGTGACAGCCCTTGACTTAGACCTTACCCGATCAGATGGTGATGTGCTTTCGGTGGTTTTTAAAGACACCCTAAGTGCCGGTGACAAAACCCTACTGGATAATGACACCACAGGACCATCGGGTGGCATAATAGGGGCCCACACAGGAATTGGCCTTGCGGATGCGCCACAAGCGGTAACCCTATCCAATAGGTCCGCAGAAGACGGCACCCTTATCATGATCCCCGAAATCCCTGTGGGTTCCGAGAAATATTTTTACCTTCCCAATATTTGTGACCCCTGCGCATGGTACCATAATTCCACAGTGGTTTCCCAATTTTCCATGACAGACAGTGGTAACGGATTACTGTGGAATACCAGTGGGACACACCTAAACTGGGTTGACATGAAGCATGGAAGGGTTTTTCAAGAAGATAAACATGTGATAGTAACCCCCACACTCTTGGTTTTAGTGGAACTTAGTACCGATGCGGGATCTAATTGGAACCCTCTAGTAGAGGATACCGATTTTACCGTAGACTACCCGAACGGAACGATTACCTGTATCGCGGATCAAACAGGTAACCTCATTCGTGCTTCTTTTCACAAATCCCCCGATGAATATTACTTCACGATACAACCTGAACCCGGTAAGTTGCTGAAACTCAATTATGTGGAGGTGCAAATTTCCAAAGATGCACACATGGAAAGCAACATGTACTTCGAAGTATGGGGTTACAACCCATATGACCTGCCCAACAAAGTCATGTACGATTATGAAGTCTACAAAACAACCTGGGATTTGATCCAAGAGTCCACCGGTCCTTTCCCCTCATTACCCCCCTTTGGTGGCTCATCTGCGCTGGGGCAAAATACCAGAGGGTGCCTCAATGAAGTGATCACGATTCCATTTCACTATCTGGCACGACGTGATATCAAATCCTCCTTGGGTATGGGGGTGCGGGTTAAAATTCCCCAACCATGGTCGGGTGAATTTGCAAATGCTACCTTTTATTGCCTCTCAGAAGACGAATAATTCCCCTATTTGTTGTGTCATATGTACCCATATAACCGAGGGCTGGGACATAATGGAAAACATGGACACAATACCTGCGGGTAAATTTCAAATTGTGCAGCATGAGCTAAACAAAACAGCCATGCGGCGTTTGGACGCCTTGGAATCCCTAAGCAGTAAAGAAAGCGCCGAACAAAAAGATATCCTTATACGACTGACACAGATAGAAACAAAAAATAAAATCATCGAAAAAGTCATGTGGGGATTGGCTTCCTCTACTGGAAGTTTAATTGTGGGCATTCTTATTTGGTACTTCACAAAGAAGTAAGGGGGTACAATGCGCGGTTTAGTTATGTCAGGGGGTGGTGTCAAAGGCGCTTTTCAAGCAGGTGTGTTGGAAAAGCTGTGCAGGGAAGACCCCACCTTGGATTATGGTTTTATTTCGGGCGTATCTGTGGGTGCCATCAATGCTCTCATGGTAGCACAACATCAAAAGTTAGAAAATGCCGTCAAAGGTCTTATGCAACTTTGGCCTGATATTGAAACCAAAGATGTACGACGAAAATTCAAATTATGGCCCCCCAACATTTCCTGGTTAGGTCCATTTCGATTATTTTTCCAGGATGGTCTATATGACACGACGCCTTTGTTGCAGTTGATCGAGAAAAACTATAATCCAGAAGGGCTTGCTCAAGGTGGCAAAATCCTTCGTTTGGGTATCGCTGAAAAAACCACGGGTCAATACTTTGAGATCACCGAAAAAGACGACAACATTCCACAATGGGCCTTGGCGTCGGCTTCTTTTCCTTTGGCATTAGTTAGTCAAATTGGGGATGAAGGTGTTTACACGGATGGTGGTTTGATCCATATCACGCCTTTGAAAAGTGCGATCATGCAGGGTTGTACTAAAATCGACGTGATCTTGACGGGCCCCCTCTATACGCCAAAAGTCAAAAAAGAAGAAATTCTCAATGTGGTGTCTTCGGGTAAAAGATCCCTAGATATTATGGCCTCGGCCATTTGGCGTAATGACTTCAAGATTTGTCACCTGATTAATCAACTTGCCGAAAATGGCCACGACAAATATCGTAAAATTGACGTGACTGTTTACGCACCTAAATCTTCAATCTTGAGGAAGGGTGTGGGTGACCTGGATTTCATCCCTAAGGATATTAGGAAAATGATTGATCTTGGAAGGGGTGTAGAAGGTGTCTCTCTGGAAGAATTCTTGGATGCGGAACCACACGTTATTCCAAAAAGTTTATGATGCACCGAATTCGGTGCTTAGTAGCCACCGAATTCATGAGATCCCGAATTGACCCCGCAGTTTTTCCTTTCCTACCTATGACTTTCCCGATATCTGACTGATCCACGGACACCTCAAACACATAAGTGTTTTCACCTTTCATGCCATTGATATGTACATCCTCTGGGTGATCCACCAACGCACAGGTGATCGTTTCCAGCAAGTTCTGCATTTCATCAAAAATTAGATTCGACATGGTTATCTCCTTTGGATATAAGTAACTTCCATTTGCGATTTACTTTAGGGTCATCTTCTGTTACGAGGTAAAGATATTGGGTGTTCTGTTCATCCGGCCAAACCAACCGTATTTCACTGTGATCATCCGACAGTTTTATTACCCACTCCTCACCTAAGATAAGGGCCATGGCTTCTTTATCTGTATCTAACCTCTGGTGCATGGAACCCGTTAAATATAGGTCCAGCAGTCCGATGCTCATGACCAAGGGTTGAAAGGCGTAGGAGACTCCTTCATCCCACCAACCATCCCGCTTCGCAGCAACCAAACCTTGAATGGCCTCCTTCAAGAATCCCAAAGAGGTCCGGGCTTCTTTAACACTTATCATTTTATGATACCCTCAAAGTGACGGCAACTTCTACAGTAAGCAACATAATAGCTACGGAAACAGCAGATTGTAAAACGGTGACCAGTAATTGACTGGGGTCCACCACGGAGGTGTCTTCTCTAAAATCTCGAATGACCTCCAAGTGTGCATCGTAACCCCAAAATATGGATTCGTCTTTCTGCACTTGTTGTAAAAACATCGTTTTCCACTTGGAATTGGATTTGTCCATCAAATGAAAAATGGGTGTCTTGAGGGCCATGGAAACAGCACGAACACCCATATTGTAACAGGGCATATCCGAATCCACGGGCATTTTATCCAAAGTTTGGGCCACCTGGAAGTATGTGGACCCCCCTCCCAAACAGACACCATGTTCCATCGCAGAACGCAAGGAACCTAATGAATCCTCAATCCTTGCCCTTCTTTCTTTACGGGCCGCTTCTGTATGACCACCAATGCTGATCACCGCGTATCCTTCTGACAACTTAGCTATACGCTTGCGGATTAGATCCGCATCGAATTGATCTTGGGTATCTTCCAATTGACGACTCAGGTGTAGTATTCTTTTGTGGGTGGCCTCTTCGTGATCTTCGTAGGCGGTCAAATTGGACTTCTTTTCGAAAATTTGAGATTTTCTAAATCCTCCAAACCATTCCCTATTGAAGTTACAGATATCCATTCCCAGATCCGGGTCCACTACTGTGGCACCAGACATGGC
>Ga0114918_10000159_pt1 | contig 54562 bp, 37 predicted proteins | sample LantaG_FD_87015 | JGI IMG/M metagenome (GOLD analysis project Ga0114918, IMG submission 87015) | Deep subsurface microbial communities from Baltic Sea to uncover new lineages of life (NeLLi) - Landsort_02402 metaG | ecosystem: Environmental > Aquatic > Marine > Oceanic > Sediment | place... | reverse complement strand
TGTTGCGTTTCCTCCTTCTTTTTCGTCCCGTTTCTCTCCCTTCTTTTCATGTCCCCCCCCCGCTTGCCCCCCCCCCCCCCCCAAACTCGCCAACAACAACAAAGGCTGGCACATGGCAGTGCTCAACCCCAACCAGCTCGCAGTGGAAAGCTCTTTGTCTTTCCCTCCTTCCAAAGCTGCCTTACCCTCCGCCGCTTTACTCGCCGGAGCGACGGCGGGGGCGCTGGCCGCCGGTCGAGCCGGCGACGCGCTGGGCCCGGCGACCTCCTTGGCGGCGCTCGTGGCCCCGGCCTTCGCGGCAGGGTCGCTGTTGGCTTCTTTCTCGACGTCTCTGGGGTGGCTCTGCCTGGCCCGGGCCCTGGCGGGCGCCGGCGCCGGCGCGACCTCGACGCTCGTCCCCCGCTACCTGGCGGATGTGAGCCCCCCAGCGAGGCGAGGGGCCCTCGGGGCCGCGCACCAGGTCGTCGTCTGCGTCGGCATCGTCGCGGCCATGCTCGCAGGCCTGCCCTACGAGAAAGCAGGCAGCGGCGGAGGAGGAGGAAAGAGCGACAAAACGGTCTTTTTCGTTTCCGTTTTTGCGAAGAAAATCGAGCCATGGCGCGTCGCCCTCGCCGCCGGCGCGCTGCCCGCTTTGCTGCTCGCGCTCGTCTCCTCGAGCTTGGCCCCGGAGTCCCCCTCGTGGCTGGCCTTTGTCGGCCGCAGGGACGACGCGGCGATCAGCCTGAAGAAGCTCAGGGGTGGAGGAGGAGGAATTGGGGGGAGCGGTTTGGAAGACGAAGAGGGAGGAGGAAGAAGAGTTTTCGCTCCTTCCTCGTCGTCGTCGTCGTCGTCGCCGCTCTCGTCGCCGTCGCCGGTGCCGGCAATGGAGGCGATGACCGATTCGGTCTCGCCTCTCTCCACGACCGCCCTGGCAGGAGGAGGAGCAGGAGGAGTCGGAGGCACCAAACCCTTGCTGAGGACCACCTCGAACGGCGGGACGCCGCTGACGCCGAGGAGGGGTCACGGCACAGGCGTCGAGGACTTTGCGAGCTCGCTCGAGGCGTTCCACAGCAACAATGTTAACGACGGCGACGACCACCACCGGCGGACGCCGCCGCCGCCGTCGGCTCTGACCTCGACCTCGAACGCGCCTTCTTCTTCTTCTTCTTTTTCTTCTACAGCAAACCCCGCGCTCCTCCTGGCCTCTGCCCGCAGCCACCCGATCCCCCTCCTCTCTTCCTCCGCAACAGGAGCAGGAGCAGGAACAGGAGGATCAGGAGCAGGAGGAGGAACAGCAGGAGCGACGGGGACGGGAGGAGCCAACGGCGCTTCCTCTTCGAACAACAACAACTCTTCATCTTCGACGACGGGAGGGGGCCTGCTGCAGCTGCTCAGGGCCCACCGCCGCGCTGTCTCCCTCGCCCTGGGCCTCGCCCTCGCGCAGCAGGCCTCCGGGATAAACACGGTGGTCCTCTACTCCACTTCCGTGCTCGCCGCTGCCGGCTCCTCCCGCCCTATTCTCGCGGGAGCCGGCGTGGCTTCTCTCAACGCCGTCGCCTCGGCGGTGTCTGCGGCGGCGGCGGATAGGGTCGGGAGGAGGCCGCTGCTGCTGGGGTCGTACTCGGCGATGGCGCTCTCGCTCGCGCTGCTCTCGGCTTCGCCGCACTTCCCCCAGGTCCGTTCTCTCGCTGTCGGCCCGATCGTCGCCGTCGTCGCTCTTTTACTTTATGTCGCGGCCTTCGCGGCCGGGGCCGGGCCGATCACATGGCTGTACATGGCCGAGGTCCTCCCCGAAGAGGCCCAGGGCGGCGCCGGCTCGCTCGCGGCGGCGGGCAACTGGCTAGCCAACTTGCTAGTCGGGTCGACTTTCCCGGTTTTACTAGCCAAGACCGGCGTCACGGGCGCGTACGGCCTTTATGCGGTTTTGAACGTGGTCTGCTTGTTCTTCGTGAGGGCGAGGGTGGTGGAGACGGCGAGGAGGCCGCTGGCAGAGGCGAGGGCGGCGGTCGCAAACGGCTAGTTTTCTCTTTTTTAAACTTTCCCCATTTTTTTGCTAGAGAAAAAAAGAGTGAAACGTTTCGTTTCCTTTTTTTTTCTTTCTACTATTCCTTTTTTTTCATCTGATCAGTCCCCCCGTCCCGAAGCTAAAAAACGAAGTGGAGGGTGAAGCAGCATCAACGCGCGCGCGCGCTTACCCCACGAAAGAGAGAGAGAGAGAGAGAAGCAAAAAACAACAACAACAACAACGAAGACAAAAAAAAGAAACTTTTTCCGCTTTCTTCTTCCTCTTCTGTCCCTCTGTCCTCTGTCCCCCCCACTCCCCTTCCTGTTCCTGTCAAATCATCATGCTCTTAGTTCTCACAAAGCAACATGAGTGGACTTCACAAAAGAAAAGAGAAAAGAAACGCGCCTGCGCGGGAGGAAAAAGAGAGAGAAAAGAGAGAGAGAGAGGAAGAGAGAGAATGACCTCGATGTCGAAAAAAAAAATCTCGGCGAGTTTCTCTTCTCTTTTTCCTCTTTTTTTCTCCCCCCCTCACTCGAAAAAAAGAAAAAATCAGAGAGGTCTACGATTCTAGGGCTGAATCAGCCAGCGTGAACGCAGACAGAATCAAGGCTCACGTGAGGGGCTCCCACAACCTTCCTCTCTGAACTTCCTGTTTTTTCTTTTTCGTTTCTTTTTCTTTTTCTTTTTTCCTCAACTCCATCTGTCGCGTCCCCCCCCGAATCGCGCGCATCGCTCCTTCACAATGACAATTCCGGACGTGGGTTGCATCTTCGAGGCACGATGGTGAGTCTCTGGTGTGGTTTTGGGAGACGCGAAGGCGTGGAGGCGATGCGGGAGAGACTGCTGCGGGACAGCAGCGAAGAGCCGAGCGAAAAGATCTTTTCGAGAGCGCGACAAACGAGGAAAAAAAACCTCTTCAATCCTCAAACCCCTGCGCGCTCTTCAGGGCTTCTTTTGCTCTGATTCTTTCGCGATATGATAGATGATGTCGTGGATGGGAGGAGGTCGAAATTGGGGAACGTGGAGATGCGATTACGAACGTCGATTCGGCGGCGGCGGTTGGAAGGAGCACCACAGAAAAGAGAAAGAAAGAAAGAAAGATCGCTCCGGCAAGTCACCTGACCATCCATCAACTTTATTTTTTTCCTTCCCCCCTCTTTGTCGCAGGTACGGAGGAGCCAAGGGCCGGCCTTTCTCCACGGCCAGGGATCGGAACGTCGGCGGTCGAGAACCTGAGGGCAGAACCGAAGGAGAATGCGGCGAGCGGAAGGAGCCGGAGGCTGTCGAATTCGCGAAGAAGCAGACGGCGCGAGAGGCGGCGGCGGCGGCGGCGGCGGCGTCGGCGAGCTCCGAGCGGCGTACGCCGCCCTCGACCGGGCTCCTCGCCGCTGACGACGAAGTACAAAATCGCGAAGAAGAGTCGTCTCCCTCTCGTGCTCCTCCCGAGGATGAGCTCGGCTCCCTCGTCGTCGACTTCTCCTCGACGTCGGCTGGGGTCTCCAGCTGGCTCCAGGAGCAGGAGGAGCGCAGGAGGCACCGCGAGGCCGTGGAGGCGGCGAGGAGGGGCCAAGGGCAAGGGCTCGCGGAGTTTGCAGCCCGGACCGTCGAAGCGGCGGCCAACGCAGCCGAAAAAATCGAAATCGCCGAAAACGACGACGACGCCGACGACGCCGACCACGCCGACGGCGCCGACGGCGACTTCCCTTCGTTCCCCGAGGGAGACCTCTCCGAGCAGCGCCGCCGCAACTCGACCGGCACCTACCGCAGGAACAGCCTGGGACCCGAAGAGAGGCAGCATCAGCCTTCTGCCTTCAACCCGACAGCCTATCTAATGCAGAACCTGCTCAGAGCGGCCGCGGCGCAAAAGGTGGAAGAAAGGAAGGAAGAAGAAGAAGAAGAAGAAGAAGAGAAGACTTCTCCTTCTCCTCTCCTCAAGTCCCCCGCGGCCGCTTCCCTCCCCTGCCCGGCCCCCGGACCGACCAAGAGGCAGGTCCTCGCGAGCACCCCGACGACGCTGCTCCCTCCCCGGACCGGAGGAGGGAGAGGCAAAGCGGCGGCAGCAGCGGGAACGACAGCGGCGGCGGCTTCCTCCTCTTGGGTCTCGAAGGCGACGACGGCGGCGACAACAGGAGCCACCGCCGGCGGCGCTCTCTCGTCGAACGCCACCTCGACTCGCGTTTCGGGTTCCTGGGGCCCCGAGGGGCAGATGCCGCTGTCTCCATCTCCTCCTCCTTCAGGAGGGCGCCGCCGCAACGCCGTCGACGCTGGAAGAGGGGCGCGCCCGCTCTCGGCGCTGCCCGCTGACCCGAGCGAGAGGAAAAAGGACGAGGATGAAGACAACGAAGAAGAGGACGAAGAAGAGGATGACTCTCCTCCTCGTCCTCCTCCTCCTTCGTCGTCGAGGGCAATCGCGCCGCTGCTGCAGGCCTCGGCCGCCGCGACCTGCCCGCCGGCGCTCCTGAGCGGAGTCCCGAGGAGGAAGGGGAGGGGGAGCCAACAGCAGCAGGAACCGCAGCAGCAGCTGCAGCTGCAGCAGCAGCAGCAGCGCTCGGCGGCGACGGCGACGGCGACGACGGCGACAGCTCCCGCCGCCGCCCCCGCTTCGAGCGAGCAGCAACAGCCTCTGGGCTCGTGGGCGGGCCGCGTCTTCGTCTTCGCCGACAACGCGCCGTTCGCCGCGCCTCCTCCCGCAGCCCCTGCCTCCCCTGCCCCTGCCCCCCGCGCGCCCGTGTCCGACGACGACAACTGCGACGGAGGAGAGGGGAGCTGCCACAGCGGCAACAGCGGCAACAGCGGCCGCAGCAGCTTCTCAAACGAGGCGTCTGCTGCCTTCGACTGCCGCGTCACAAACCTCCCTCTGCACCCCCTCTCCCCCGCCCGGCCCTCCCCAGGCCTGACCCTCGACGGCGCCCTGACCCCGACGCAGCCCTCCTCTGTCGCAGGAGGAGCAGGAGAAGGGGAAGGAGAAGGGGAAGAAGAATCCCGGAGCAGCAGGGATTGGGCCCGCACTTTCTTGCGGAGGTGGACCCGGGTCCGGGCGCGCGCGCAGCTGCAGGCGCGCGGCGTCGTCATCGCCTCGCCGGCCTCTCCCCCGCTTCTTCCCCCTCCGGCGAGCGAGCACGCCGGAAACGTCGTCGCTGCTGCTGTTGCTGCTCCGGTCGCTCCGCCGCCGACGCAGGAGGAGGCAGCGCCCGTCGTCGTCGTCGCCGTCGAGGGAGCAGCGGGAGAGGCGGCCGGAACGAGGACCGACCCCGCCGCCGCCGCGGCGGAGCTCGCGCGAAGGCTCGAGCGGCGCGCCCGCCGCAGGGCCGACGACCTCCTCGTCAACGACTGGGAGACCCTGAACAACAGCAGCAGCAACAACAGAGACGAAGACGGAGGAGCAGGAGGAGAGAGCTCGAGGCCCCCGCGAGGGGGGATGCGGCCTGACCCGTCGCTGTCGACGCTGCTGCTTGCCGACGACGTCGTCGCATGAACGAAAACTCTTTTCCCATCAAGTTTTGAAACACCCCCCGCCCCTCCGCTACAACACCAGCAACAACAACATCATCATCATCAACAACAACATCATCATCATCAACAACAACAACAACACCAGCAGCAGCAGCAACAACAACAACAACAACACTTTCGGATCAGATTTTAGAAAAAAAACAAAACTTATAAAAAAACACTTCACTTCAAACCAAATACATTTTTTATTTTTCTTTTTTAACTTTTTTCTCTTCCGGAACTTTTCCTTCCCCCATCAATTCATCCCTTTCCCTCCTTCCCTTCCCGCGCGCTGCATGCACACACGCACTCACATTCGAACCTCCAACCAACGTCGTATCCTCTCCGTTTTCCTGAAAAAAATAGAATGCGGGGGGGCGGCAAGCAATTTTCTTCTTTTTCTTCTCGACCTTTTTTCCGGCTCTGCCCTAAGAAAGAGAAAACCCCCTCTCCTCTCCTCCCCACCTCTTCTCCCTTGCGCACCACTCTTTTTTTCTTCTTCTTCTTCCTGCTGTTTCACCTCTCTCTCCAAAAAAACAAAAGCGAGACTTGTAATAAAAAAGAGAACCTCCCTTATCTCGGCTGCGTTACAATTTTTAGTGGAAAGGAAAAAAAAACCAAAAACGAAAACTTTTTTAATCTCTCCCTTTGGGAGGAGGAGGAAGCGTCGCGGAGGAGCTGCCCCCCCCGTCGCCGCTCTTGCTGCTGCCACTGCTGGTGCTGCTGCCTCTCCGCCCACCGCTGACGACCAGCGGGGGTCTGCCCGCGGCGCGGCCGGGGCGTACGGGAGGAGCGACGGCCGTTGCCGCCGTTGCCGTCGCCGCGGCAGCTTCTGCCGCGGCGGGAGGCGCTGCGGCAGCAGCAGCTCCGTTCCCTCTGCCCCCCGCTGCTCCCCGCTCCGGGGAGTCCCATCCGTCGTTCTTCCCCCAGGCCCAGTCCCTCGGAGGCGAGCGGTGGTTGGCGGCGTTCGCAACAGCGCCGGCGCCGGAGAGACGCGAAGAAGAAGTCGAGGCCCTTCCGTTGTTGCTGCTGCCGCTTCCGCCTCCGTTTCCTCCCCCGAGCGCAAAGTAGCAGAGGCAGCCCGCCAGGGCCGCGAGGGCCACTCCGGAGAGCAGGCGCGCTCCCGGGCTCGTCCCGTGCCAGGCGCCGCGGGCGGAGTCGGAGAAGGCCGCGACGCGGGAGGGAGAGGAAGAAGAAGAGGTCTCTTCGTGTCTCTTTGCGGCCGCCGCGACCGCCGCCGCCGTCGCCGCCTTGGCTGCTTGAGGGTGAGTCGAAGAAGAGCCAGCAGCAGCGTCGTTCTTCGCGGCCGTCGCCGCGGTGGCTGCGGCGACGATCGAGGCCGCGGCGGCGGGGGGCTTGTCCCTGGGAGGAGAGGCCGCCGCCGCCGCCGCGGCTGCTTCCTTTGCCGCGGCAAGCTTCTCCCTCTCGGCAAGAGCAGCAGCGGCGACGGAAGAAGAAGAAGAAGCTCCCGCCGCGCGCCCCTCTTCGCCGCGGAAAGCAGGGGAGGAGGAAGAAGAAGACGACGAGAACAAAGGCTTCGAAGAAGAAGAAGAAGAAGCGCGGAGAGGAGAAGAAACCCCGCTGCCGCTTCCGCTCCCCCCGCGGCGCCTCCCGGAGAGCAAGGCCTCTTCCTCCTCCTCCGCTCTCTCCGCCTCTTCTCGGTCCTCTCTCACCGCTCTCTCCGCTTCCGCGTCCAAGAACGCGTCCTCGTCCTCCCGCGACAGCGAGGAGTAGCCGTCGTCGAAGGCGTCGTCTTCATCGTCGTCGAAGTAGCGGGAAGAGGAGGAGGAAGAGAGAGAAGAGGAATAGGAAGGGCGGCCGTTGCCGCGAGAAAGAGAAGAAGAAGCACCGACGCCGCTGCCGCTTCCGCTTCTGCCCCTGCTCTTGCTGCCTCCGCTCGAGCTCCTCAGCGCGCTCTCCAGGTCGAGGGCGGCGAGCTCGTCCTCCTTCTCCTCCGCGAAGAACGCAGCCCTCTCGCGGGCCCTGGCCGCGGCGCCGCGCTTGGCTCCGCCGAGGTCGCTATCGGAAGAGGAAGAGGAAGAGCTCTTTCCGCCGGCGAGAGCGTTCGACGACGACGAAGAAGAGAGTGAAGAAGAAGGAAGCGAAGAAGAAGAAGCGGGGTGCAGCAGAGAGTCCGCCTCCGCGTCTGCCCTGTCCCCGTCCCTGGCCGTCTCCAGGAGGGCGTCCTCGAGCGAGAGGTCGTCGGCGCTGCGCAGGGGCGCGGCGAGGGAGGCGGCGGCAGCAGCAGCGGCGTCGGAGGAAGGAACAGAGGAAGAAGTCAAGGAAGAAGGGAGGAGGGAGTCCGCCTCCTCCTGCCTGTCGAGCGAGGCCAGGGCCGCGGCGTTGGCGAAGGCGGTGGGCTTGGCCGCGGAGGAGGCGGGGAGAGGCTCGGAGGCGGCGACGGCGACAACCGGGGCCGGGGTCTCCAGAGCAGCAGCAGCGGCGGGAGGAGGCAGAGGTGGAGTTTCGGCGACGACGACGGGCGCGACTGCGGCAGTGGCGGCGACGACCTCCGTCGGCTTCGTCACGGCTGGAGCCTGCGGAACGACGGGCGCCGCGGCGTCCGCGACCGGAGCAACTGGAGCGACCGGGTCCGCCGCAGCGACAGCCGCGGTCGTGGGCTCGACTGCCGCGACGGGGGCGGGCTCCTGGCGCAGGGCCCGGCGAGGACTGAAAGCAGCATTGTCGCCGATCGTCGTCGTCGTCGTCGCGCCGACGACCGAGGCAACCCCGAGGAGGGAAACCGCCAGCAGCAGCGCCAGGAGCAGGGAGACCCCCGCGAGGGGGACGGCGCGTCGTCTCTGTGGCGCCATCGGAATAATCAAGGCAGGAGAGGCCCCCACGGAAGAGAGAGAGAGAGAGAGTCTTGCGAAGAGGAAGAATCGAAATTTGAAATGGTTTTCTTTCAAAATTTGGCTTCCAATCTTGAAATTTTGTTTTCGAATCCAAAAAAAAAAAGCAGAACTTCAGCTCAGCTCTCAAAGACTCTCAAACTCCTCCTCCAAAAACCCCAGCTTCAGGTGCTCCCCGATCTCGTCCACCCTCTCCCCGCCCGCCTGCCTCCTGTACAGGTCCACGGACGCCCTCTGGATGGCCGTGGCTCGCGGGATCCTCCGCCGCTCGTAGCGACGGAGCAGCGAGGCGTCGAGCTCGACTTCTTCCTGACCTGTTTCTTCTTCTTCTTTTTCGTTGTCGTCGTCACCTTTTTTCTCTCTCTTCTTCTTCAACTCGTGCCCGAGCGCCAGGGCATCTTCAAAGGCCGCCGCCGACCCCTGCCCGAGCATGGGCGTGCCCAGGTGGGCGGCGTCCCCGACTAGCGTCACCCGATCCAGGCCCCAGGGAAGCTTTTCGTCGGCCTCCCTGAAGTAGATGCCGTGCTCTGCAATCTGCCCCGGGTCCGTCGCCGTGATCGCTTTGGTCAAGAAGTCGGGCCAGCCCTCTCCGAGGGCCTCCAGCGCCCTTTCGATCTTTTTCTTGGAGGAGGAAGCACTGCTGCTGCTACTGCTGCTGCTCGTGGTGTCTGCGACGTAGTGCAGTTTTGAAGAGAGCTCCGGGAGCCTCTCTGCCGGGAAGCGGCTGAAGACTTGCCAGACGAGTGACAGTTCTTCTTGTTTTTCCTCTCCTTCTTTTTCTAATTCTCCTCCTCCTTTTTTTAACTTTCCGCTTCTTTCCGGCGGCAGCAGCAGCAGCTTCGACGCCGGGACAGGGTAGGTCGCCACGCGGGGCGAGCCCGGGTCCGACGGGTCCCCTACGAAGGCGCACCAGCCCCATTCTTGGCGCTCCCAGAAGGCGGGCATCGGAGAGAGCGTGCCCCTCCAGGCCGCGTTGCCCGAAAAGAGGGGGTCGTCGTCGTCGGTTTCGTTGTTTTCGCCGCCGCCGCCGTCGGTAGTTCTATCGCTGTCGTCGTTTCCTTTTCCACCTCTCCCGTCGTCGTCGCCGTTTCGACCTCCCTTCTTCCTGATCTCCCTCACGATCTGGGAGCGGACCCGGGAGCGGGAGCCGTCGGCTCCAACGACGAGCCTAGCCCTTTGCTCCTCCTTTTCGGAACCTTCCTTCGAAGCGGAAGCGGAAGCAGCAGAGGAAGCGGAAGCAGCAGCAGAAGAAGAGAAGAAAAGCTTGACAAATCCTTCTTCCTCTCCTCCTTCCTCTTCCACCTCCTCAAACCCTTCGAATGCCCTCCCCAGAACCAGCTCCACCCCCACCTCCTCTGCTCTCAGAGCCAGAGTCCTCCTCAGGGCGTGCCAGGTGCAGACGGAGGAAGGGCCGATGTGAGCAGCTCTATCCGCTCTCCGACTCTCTGAGTCCTCGAAGATCACTTTGCCATCTTTGGACTCGAACCTCACCCCTTTCGTCCCCAGGTCCAGGCCCCTGACCTGCTCGCAGAGCTGCGGGTCGATGGCTCGCAGCGCCTTGACGCCGTTGGGGACAACGGCCAGCACCGCCCCGCGGGGAGGGTCGAGCGCCGGAGAGCGCTCGAAGACGGCGACGCGGAGTTTGGGTCGAGCGAGCTTGGCGGCGACGGCGGCCGCCAGCCCGCCCGGGCCGCCTCCGACGACGGCGATATCGATCATTTTCATGATGATGTTGTTGTTGTTTTGGAGAGGTTGGTGGCGGAAGGAAGGAAGGAAGGGGGGGGGGAGAACGAGGGGGGAGAGGGAGGTCGAGGAGGTCGAGGAGGGATCGACGAGATCGATTGCGAAAATGTTTTTCTTTCTCTCTTTTCAACTCTCGCTCGCTCTCTCTTTCGCCCTTCGCTTCTCCGAATTGGCTCGGGGAACGAAGAACAAGATCGAGATCGCACGCGTCAGAGCGTTGAGAAGTGAAGGCGATCACGGGAGTCTTTCAAGGGAAGAACTCGAAAGAGAGGGATGATGGAAAAAAAGAGAGCGAGTGAGTTAGTGACCAAGCCAAGCCAGCGTCTGAAAAACTATTTTTCGCTTCACACATCGAAAATCATCGGTCGATGCCTTCGCCCTCATTGCTCCCGCTGCTCCTCTTCCTCGCCGCCGTCGCCGCCTACCTCGTCCTCCCGCCCGCGGCGCTGCTCACGTGGTCCGTCTCGGTCCCGCTCTGCGCGCTGGCGGCGACCGCGGTGGCGTGGCGCTGAAGGAAAACAGAAGGAAGAGAGAGAAAGCAGAAGGAGAAGAAGGAGCGATGATGGACGATGATCGCAACGCCAAAAACACCGGCGCCGGCGCTGCCTCTGCTCCCCCCTCCTCCTCTGACGCCTGGCGCTTCGACTACCGCCTGACCGGCTGGGCCCGCGAGGCGCACGAGGCCTCGATCTACTGCGTGGCGTTCTTTCCCTCGGGAAAGGAAAGGGAGGAAAAGCACCGCGGAGGAGGAGGAGACGCGGGGGAGAAGGAGGAAGAAGGGGACGAGGAAGAAGAGGAAGAAAACGAGTTCCCTCTCGAGCGCGTCTTCGCTTCCGTCGGCAGCAGGCGCATCACGGTCTACCTCGCGCCCTCCCTGCGCGCCGCCGAGGCCGCCGATGAATCCGCCGCCAAGGAGCAAGAGCGAGAAGGAGGACAAGAAGGAGAAGGAGGAGCTGAAGAAGAAGAGCGGCGCCGCCTCTCGCTCCTGCAGCGGCGGCTGCCCTTCTCCGTGCTCCAAACCTATTTGGACGCCGCCGCCGACGAGGAGTTTTACGTGTGCAGGTGGGCGCTCAGGCCCGCGGAGAAGAAGCGAAGGGGCAGCAGCAGCAGCAGCAGCAGCAAGAAGAAGAGCAAGAGCAAGAGCAAGAAAGGCAAGAAAGGCGAGAAAAGAAACCCGACTCCTGCGCTCCCCTTGCTCCTCGCCGGCGGCAAGCGCGGCGTCCTCCGCGTCATCGACCCGAAGCTCGGGGGCCTCTCCTGGACGGCGCGAGGACACGGGGGCTCCATCAACGACATCGCCGTGCACCCTTCGAGGCCGGGCCTGGCCCTCACCGCCTCCAGGGACCAGTCTGTGCGGCTGTGGAACCTGGAGTCGAGGTGCTGCGTCGCCCAGTTTGCCGGCGGCGACGGCGCGCACGTGGCCGAGGTCCTCTCCGTCGACTGGCACCCCCTCGACCCTTTGTCTTCGCTTCTTCGGGCTACGACTCCAGCGTGAAAGTATGGAGCCTGGAAGGGGTGAAGGAGGCGGTGGAGGCGAGCTTCGGGCACCGGAGGAAGAGGGGGTCGGAAGGTGGAGAGGAAGAGGAGGAGGAGCAGGAGGAGGAAGAGCTCGACGACGACAACGACGCCGCCGACGACGGAAAAGAACTCGAGCGAGATTCGGACTCTGCCCCCTTCGCGCCCCGCGTCGTCCCCTCCCCGCGCTTCTCCTCCCAGAGGGTCCACAGCAGGGTCGCTGACTGCGTTCGCTGGCTGGGGCCCGGGGTCCTGCTGAGCAAGACGGTGGACGACAGGGTGCTGGCCTGGTCTGTGGCCGGGATCGAGGGTTTGGCGTGCCCGCTCGAGGGGGTCGAGGAGGTCGAGGGAGGCGGAAGAAACCCGAGTCTGAGCGCCGCCGGCGACGAAAGAATCGGAAACGCAGCGAAGGCGACGACGACAACAACGACAACAACAATGGCAACGACAGCAAACCCACCCCCCCCTCCTTCGACCACCCTCGTCCCGCGCCTCGAGCGCCCCCGCGTCAGGCTGCTCAACTCGATGCGCCTCTCCAACGCGGAGAACGTCTGGTTCCTCCGCTTCGCTTTAGATGCCAAAGGCGAAACTTTGGCGTGCGGAGGGAAAAAAGGGACCGTCACCGTCTTTGATCCCAGGAAGGTCCCTCTTCCCGGTGGGGGGCCCGCGGAACCGAGGAAGAAGCTCCGGTGCGCGGTGCCCCGAGGGGTGAAGTCGTTCGTGGAGGAGCAGCAGGAGCAGCAAGGAATCAGCGGAGGTGGAACCGGAACCGGAATCGGATGGGCTCCCCCTCTCTTGTCTGTGCCCGCCCCCGAGGACTTGGGAGGGGAGTCGGCGGTCCGCCAGACAGCCCTGTCCGACGACGGGTCGACGCTCCTGGCCTCGTGCGACGACGGGACGATCTGGAGGTTTGACAGGCCCGAGAGGGAGAGTTGAGGAGATTTGTAGCAAAGTTTTTTCGTTTTTTTTTAGATTTTTCATTTTTTCCATTTTTTCACACACTCAATTTTTTTTGGGTTTTCGTTTTTTCTCTCCTTCTCTTCACAACGGGACGTCCTCTGTCGAGTCGCGCCTCGCCGACGACGACGGAGCGGCAGCGGCCTTGTCGCTGCCTCCTCCGTAGTCCGAGTCGGAGTCGTCGTCGAGGGCGAAGCGCGCGTCCACTTTCGCGGCGCCTCCTCCTCTCGTTGCCGCCGCCGCTGTCGCCGCTGCCGCCGCGGTTGCTGCTGTTGCTGCTGGCAGAGCAGCAGCAGCGAGCGCGGGAGAGCGCGGCGGGGGCGCCAGAGCGACAGGAACAGGCTTCTGATGCTGCGAAGAAGAAGACGGAGAGGCGTCCGAGCGCGGCCCTGCGAACAGCGGCGCGCGCGGCGGCGGCAGCCTCGACGACGACGACGAAGGCCGCTCCTCATCATCATTGCTCTCCCTCTCCCCTCCTCTCCTTCTCCCCTCCAAGACCCCCAGCTCCGTCGTCAGGCCCGCGGCCCCGACCCCGGTGCCATCTCCATTACCCAAACCCTCGCCCACCATCAGATAGGGCGAGTCCTCCCTGGCGCGGAAGATCAAAGCCAGGGCGGCCAAGAACAAAAGTCGCACGGCGTCCTCGCAGACGTTCGCGGCCGTCGTCGCCGCGTCGGCCTGCGAGGGGGCCGGGAGCACCGCCAGCGGCACCACGATCGCCGCCGCCCTCGCCACGACGTAGAGGGTCGCGCCAGCTAAAAACCTTTTTAACAAAGTCAGCTTGGCGCGGGTCGCGACGGCGTCGGCGGCGGATTTCGGCTCGTCGCCCCCCGCGTCGCGGGAGACCTCCGCGTAGGTTTCTTGCAGGGAGTGATCCCCCCTCTCTTCTGCAGCCAGAACAACCTCTGCCGGCAAGGCCACGCTGTGCCCCAGCCCGTTGCCCGAAGAAGCAGAGGTGGGTCCCGATGTACCGACGATACCTTCGGCCTGCGGCTCCAGCTCCTGCCTCGTGCGCTGCGCGACGTCGAAGACCATGAACCAAGCCAGGAGCAGCGCGACCAGCGAGATCACCTGGCAGGCGTTGAACAGCGTGGCCGCTGACCCTTGGAGCACGCCCGCCGCGCCTCCCTCGAGGTCGGCGAGCCAGCCGTCCCTGAGAGAGACGAATTCCTGAGGGTTTCGTTTTTTTGATTTTTTTTGATTTGTGGAGGTTTGAAGAAGTTTTCTTTTCGTTGTTGAAAAATTCGAGTTTTTTTTTTCTTTTTCGTTCTCGGGTTTTTTTCCTTCGACGGCGAACGACCTGAGCGAAGAAAACTTCAACTTGTTCTCTCCCTTTCTCTCATTCCCTCCACTCTTCTACTCACCTCCGCCAGGTCCACGGCCAGCGTCGTCACCAGGTAGACCAGAGGCACCAGCAGCACCTTCCCCCTGTGAGGGCCCAGACCCGACGACCTTGCTATCCCGGCCCCCGCCACCACCGCCAGCAGCAGCAGTAAAAAGCCCGCCTCGGCGAAATCCTCCAAGATCAGGCTGACGAAGTCGACCACGTCGCTGAAGCTGGAGGTGTCGTTGGAGGCCAGGGAGAGGATCAGAAGCAGGATGGAATCCAGGGCGTAGAGGGCCACGACCCAGCGGATGCCGCGCCGCACAGAGGCCCCGCGGGTGACTGCCGAGAGCTGCTTGGTTTTGAAATAGTCGACGACGGTGGCGATCGACAGAGCGCACCAGAAGAAGGCAGAGGGGGCGGTGAAGGGCTGTGAGAGTGGGTTGAGGAGGCGGTGGGAGAGGAGACGGAGGAGGTGGGTCGGCGGGGCTCAAAAACAGAAGAAGAAGAAGAAGAGGAAGAAGAGAAAGAGAAGAGAAGAAGAGAGAGAGAGAGAGAAGAGAGAGAGAGAGAAGAGGAAGAAGAGGAAGAGAAGGAAGGAAAACAATCAGCAGCAATCGTCGATGAGGGGCATCAGCGTCGAAAAAAGGGGCTTGACGCCTTCTTCTTTCCCTGCTCACCGTCGTCAGCCCGGCCGAGAGCACGGAAGACATGTCTTCGTTCTCTCTGCGAAGAAAGAAAGAGAGGGAAAGAGAAGGCGAAGAAGGTGCGCGCGAGAGAGAGAGCGAGAGAGAAAAGAGAGGAGAAGAGGAAGCGAGCGAGCGAGAGCTTCTCGTTCTCGACGAAAATATGAGAACGAAAAGGAAAAGAAAAAAAACTTGCCTTTCGAAACAAATCAAAACTAAAAACTCGCCCTTTTTCGTGAGGGGGGGCCTGCTGAACGTCCTTCATCGCTCGCTCCCAGGCAGCGAATTGCACCCCACAGCAAGAGCTTGAAAAGCCTCTGCTCTCCTGAAAAGCACGAATTGAATCGAGGTCTGACGAGAGCGCAAAACGCGAAAAGACAAAGAAAAAAAGAGAGCTGCCGATGCCCCCTCCACCGCCAAACTCCCTCCCTCCCTCCCTGCTCGAGCGCTACTTCGCCCAACACGAGTTCTCCACCCCTCTGCTGGCCTGCTGCTCCGACGTCGAGCCTCTGACCGTCTCGGAGCTGCTGGAGATCGCGTCGGGAGGCAACGGCAACGAAGACGGAAGGGCAGCTCCCGGAGAGGAGACGACGACGACGAGCTCCGACGACGACGACTTTTTCTTCCGAGGGGTCTCGCTCGGCTACCGGGACCCCCGCGGCTCTCCCGAGCTCAGGGAGGCAGTCGCCAGGGAGCACGGCGGCGGCGTCGCGGTTACGAGCGACGACGTGCTGGTGGCCGCGCCGCAGGAGCTGGCGTACCTGCTGCAGCGGGCGGTCCTGCAAGGTAAAAAGAGAAAGAGAGAAAAGTTTTCTTCTTTTTTTCGGGTCTCTCAGAGGTCGACGGAAAAAAGTTGAACAGAAAAAAAACTCACTTTTTTTTTCTCTCTCTCTCCACATTTTCCAAACAGAGGGCGACACTATCGTGGCACAGTGGCCTGGGTACCCCGGGCTGACCGCCGTCGCAGAGGCCGTGGGGGCTACCGTTGTCCCTTGGTTCCCTCGCTGGGAGGAGGAGGAGGAAGGAGGAAAAGGAGGAGGAAAAGAAGGAGGAGGAAAAGGAGGAGGAGGAGGAGGCCTCGACGCTCCGGCGCCGCCTCCCGCAGCCGCTGCTCTCGCCCCGCGCTTCGACGTCGAGGAGGACCTGGTTGCCGCGCTCGACAGGGCCGCGGCCCTGGTCCGGGATCCGAAGAGAACGACGACGACGACGACGACAGCGACAACAGCGACAACAACGACAACGACGGCGCCGACGACAGGAAAGAGACCCGCGGCGCTCCGGCTCGCCGTCTTGAACTTCCCGCAAAACCCGACGGGCTGCTCCCTCCGCTCCGCCTCCGAGCTGCGGAGAGCGCTGGAGCTGTGCGTGGAGAAGGGGACCTGCCACGTCCTGAGCGACGAGATGTACCGCGGGCTGCAGCTGAAAGAGGAGGAGGAGGAGGAGGGGGGGCAGCTGCCGACGGCGGCGGGGCTCGTTTCTTCTCTTTCTTCTATGTCGTCGTCGGCGTCGTCGTTTGAACCCTTCGCAAACATCGAGAACAGGAAGAAGATCATTTCCCTGGGAGGTTTGTCGAAATGGGGCGGCGCCCCCGGACTAAGAATAGGCTGGCTCGTCACGGGAGACAGAGAGCTTTTGGGCCGGATGAGCTCCCTGAGAGACCACACTACGATCTGCAACTCGAGTCTCTCCGAGTCCCTCGCTGCGCGCGTGCTCGCACAACCCGCGACGGCAGAGAGGCTCCGAGCGCGCGCGAGGGGGATCGTAAAGCAAAACCTCAGGGTCGTCGCCGAGGACTTCTTCCAGCGACGCAACCGCGACTTCTTCGAGTTCTACTCCCCGCGGACATCGACGACGTGCCTGCCGAGACTGAGGGAGGAGAGCGTCGGGATGGGCGTGGAAGAGTTCGCGCGGAGGGCGAGGGAGGAGGCCGGGGTCCTGCTGCTGCCTGCGAGCACGTTTGGCGGAATTGAGAGTGCTTCATCCTCTTCGTCTCCATCTCCTTCTGTTCCCCGTTGGATGGAAGGGAGGTTCAGGCTCGGGTTGGGGAGGAAGGACCTGCCCGAGGCGCTGGCCGCGCTGGACGCGCTGACGGAGAAGATGCGGAGGGAGCAGAGGAAGGGGTAGAGGGAGGCGGCCTCTGCTGAAAAAAAAAAGTTAAGCTTCTTTCGTTTTTTTTCCTTTCCATTTCTCTTTCGCGAGCTCCGCGCCCCAGCCTCCTTTTCTTCTTCAACCGCCTTTCCCACCAGGCAATGGAGGGCCAACCGCCCTCCAACCCCATCCAGAGGACGTCCAGCGGCGCCCCGATGCCTCCTCCGATCAACCTGGGAAATGAAAGGACGGGCGGCGGCGGCGGAGGCGGAGGCTCGCAGCAGCAGATTGCGCACCCTTCGTCGTCGCTGTCGATGGCGGCGATGTCGTCGCCATCGAGGTCGGCCTCTGCCGCGCTGCAGGGCTACTCGAGCGACGACTGCGGCGGCGGCTCGCGCAGCGCTCGGTCGCGCATGAGGGCCGTGCGGGCCGGCAGGAGCCAGCCGTTTTTCATCGGCGTCGCGGGTAAGAAGAAGAAGAAGAGAAGAAGAAGAAGAGAAGGGGCGCCATTGACCGATCGAATCCCCTCTCTCTCGACCTCAACCTCAACTTCAACCTCTCAACCTCTCAACCTCTCAACCTCTTCAATCTCTTCCTCCAAACCACAACCTCCAAGGCGGCACCGCCTCGGGCAAAACCACCGTCGTCGAGGAGATCTGCCAGCGCCTCCACGACCAGTGCGTCGTCATGTTCTCTCAGGATTCTTTTTACAGGGGTCTCACCAAGGACGAGCTGGAAAACGTCGGGCAGTACAACTTCGACGTCCCTTCGGCCTTCGACGTCCCGGCCATGGTGCGGTGCTTGAAGGACCTGCGGGCGATGAGGGCCGTCGACGTTCCGGTTTACGACTTCACGCGCCACGCCCGCGACGAGACTCGCGCTCGACGCGTCGAACCCGCCGACGTCGTCGTCGTCGAGGGGATTTTGGTCCTGCAGATGCCGGAAGTGCGCGAGTTCCTGAACATGAGGGTGTTCGTAGACACTGACGATGACGTCAGGCTGGCGAGGAGGATCCAGAGGGACGTGGCGTGGTAAGTGAGGTTTTGGAGTTTAGGAGTTTTTGGTTTGTTGGTTTTCGGAAGAAGAGAAGAGAAGAGAAAAAACAACCCGAAAAAAAAACCGACTTTTTTTCTTTCCTCAACCTTTCTTTCTGTCCCTTTCTCTCCCCCCTCCAAAACTCGACCCAAACGTAAAAAAATACTTCGCAGCCGTGGCCGCGACGTCGCCAGCGTCATCGAGCAGTACACCAAGTTCGTGAAACCCGCCTTCGACGCCTTCGTCGCCCCCTCCCGCAAGCACGCCGACGTGGTCATCCCCTGGGAGCGGGAAGAGTCCAACGTCGTCGCGATCGACCTGATCTCGCAGCACATCCGTTCTAAATTGCAGCAGCCGGACCTCCGCAGGCTCTACCACAACCTGGAGGTGGTCCCCTCGAATTTCCAGGTGCGAGGGATGCACACGATCGTCCGCGACGCGGCCACCTCGACCAACGACTTTGTGTTTTACGCAGACCGCTTGCTGAGGCTCGTTGTCGAAGCGGGGCTGGGTTTCTTACCTTTCGAGGAGAAATCCGTCACGACGCCCACCGGTGCTACTTATGTCGGCGTCGACTTCGCCAAGAAGCTCTGCGGCGTCTCCGTGATTCGTTCGGGGGAGTCGATGGAAAATGCACTAAGGGCCTGCTGCAAAGGGATCAAGATAGGGAAGATCTTGGTTCATAGGACTGCGGGCGACAGGTGCGCCAACGGCGACGCGCACGGAGAGCAGGAGCTGATCTACGAGAAGCTGCCCCGCGACATCGCAGACAGGCACGTGCTGCTGATGGACCCGATTTTGGGGTCCGGGAACTCAGCCTCGAGGGCGATCAAAGTGCTGCTGGACCGGGGCGTCGACGAAGGGAGGATTCTGTTTCTGACGCTGATAGCAGCTCCAGAGGGCATCCACCGGGTCTGCGGCTCCTACCCTCGGCTCAAATTAGTCACGAGCGAGATCGACAGCGGCGTTGACCCGGCGAGCGGGGCGGTGACGCCGGGGATAGGGGAGTTTGGGGACAGGTACTTTTCGACGTAGGAGTTGTTTTTTTTTTCTTTTTTTGAGGTCGAGGTTGAATTTTTCGTTTTTTTCGTTTTCATTTCTTTTCAAAATTCACTTGCAACTTTTCCGTCTTTTCGAAAGTAAAAGCATTCTCTGCTTCCACACCCTTCTTTCTCTTTCTCCGCTCCTTCAGAGAGAGAGGAAGAGCGCTCGCGGTCTCTGTTCTCTCTCTCTCTCTCTCTCTCTCTCTCTCGAGCCCGCGCGACGAGCACCAGCACGATGCCGCTCTTCCGCCCGAGGCATGCGCCTCCGCTCGAACAGCAGCAGCAACAACAGCAGCAGCAACAACAGCTGCGAAACAGCCAAAACGCAATCGCCACCGCCTCCTCTTGCTCTGCCTCCCTCGAGGGCCTGCTAGAGGCCTCGTCGCGCTCCCTCTCGCTCTCTGCCAGCGGGCTGTGTCGCTGCGGCCTCGGAGGCGACGAGGAGCACAGCGTTCAGGTGAATTGGGGGGGAAAGATGGAAAGAGAATTTGAGAGTTTTTTCTTTTTTCTTCGGCGAACGATGTCGCGTTTTTTTCCCTTTCAGTTTCATCGAAACTCAATTCCTTTTCTTTCTTCTCTCTCTCCCTCCAGGTCCTGCTCCGCGCCGACGACGGCGACGACCCGGGGATGATCGACGTGACGTGCGTCTCGCTGGACGGGAGGCTCCTGTCCCGCTCGTTGCTGCCGCTGCCTTCGGGGAGGAGGAATGGCGACGAAGGCGACGAAGGCGACGAATCCCAGCGGCGATTCAACTTTGACGGCGAAACCTCGACCTCTTCTGCTTCCGCCTCCGACGAGGACGAAGAAGACCAAGAAGAAGAAGACGAGACCAGCCTCGCCCTAGCCTCCTTCGCCGAGCGCGCCGCGGCCTCCCTGCGCCGCGCCTCGCAGCGCTCGAGGCTGAGGGCTTCTTTCTCCGAGTGGAGGGTCCACGCCGCTCTGTCGTCGGCCTCGAAAAGAGAAGAGGCCGCAGCGCAGGCCGCAGAGGCCTCGACGCTGGCCTGCAAGGCCGCGGAGGAGGATTCGGAGAGGGCCCTGGCGCTTGGAAAGCTGCTGTCGTCTGTGATGGGGGGTTCGCACCCCAAGGGGGTGTCGGGGCTCGCGACCCTGCTCTCCGGCGCCGGGATCGGAGGAAGCAGCAGCGGCCTCTCCGGTTCCTTTTCCGGAAGCAAGCAGCTCCTCCTCCCTGCCGACGGGGCCGGGGGGGCGCTGCGGGACCTCAGGGGCACAAGGCTGGCGTCGGTGCTGCGGCAGCACTTTCCGGCGCCGGCCCCCGCTCCCGCTGCTGGCAGTTCTTCTTCTGGTTTGGCGGCCAAGGCGGCGGCGACGACGACGCTGAGGATCGAAGGAGGAGGAGGAGCAGAGAACGAGAAAGCAGCTCCACTTCCTCCTCCTTCCTCTTCTTCTTCCGACAAGCCCCCTTCCTGGGAGGAGCTCGCGTCGATCGCGCTCCACGGGAAGAAAGCCGCTGCTGCTGCCGCGGGGGCGAAGGGCTCTGCTTCGGTCCCTGAGGCGGCAGTGGGGTCGAGGATCGAGCAGCGGCTGCAGCGGCGGCGGCAGCGGCGCAAGGAGCAGCAGCAGCAGCAGCAGCAGCAGCGGCAGCAAGGACAGCTGAGGACGAAGCCTCCTCTCCCCTCGGCGAGAGCGCCGCCGGCCAACGACGGGAACCTCCTGATCTCCTCGAGGCGCGCCCGCGAGGAGGAGGAGGAGGAGGAGGGGGGAGTCCTCTCTGCGAGGGAGAGGAAAGGAAACGCCTTTGCTCAGAACGCCGGCGACGACGGCGAAGCTCCTTCGCAGCAGCAGCAGCTGCTGTGGCGCCCCGCGGACGACTCCCCCGAGCCCCGCAGAGCTGCCGCCCTCGCCGCTGCCGCTTCTGCTTTAGCTGCCGCCCCTGCGCCAGTCAGCAAGCGGAGGGAGGCGCTGGAGGCGGCGTTCGCCCGCTTGCAGGCCGGGAAGCAGCAGCAGCAGCATCAAGCCGAGGCCGCCGCCGCTGCTGCTGCTGCTGCTGCTGCCGCCGCTGCTTCCGCGGCCCCTCAGCAGCAGCAGAACCTTTCCTTCCTCGGCAACAGCAGCAACAACGCGGCGTTCGTGGAGCAGGAGCAGGAAGAGAGGGAAGAGGAAGAAAAAGAGCTCGAGAAGCTAGAGCTTGAGTTTGCAAAGTTTGAAAGAGAAGCTGCTCCTCCTCCTCACCATGGCTACGGCCTCCCGAGCAAGGCCGCCGCGGCGGCGAGGGCCGCGGCCGCCGACGAAGACGACGCGTGCTCGCTGTTCGCTCCCCCGAGCACCGTCGGGGGGGACTTTATGTGAGAGCGCTATTCTTTTTTTGAGTGGAGAGGGGAAAGAGAGAGGAAGAGAGAAAAAGAGAGGGAGAGAAAAACTTCAGATTTGTTAAAAACAAAAAGATTTTTTTTACACTTTTTCCCTCGATTTTTAATACAACTCCACCGCCGCCAGCGCCGCTTCCCTCGCGGCCTTCTCCGCCTGTTCCGGATCCGAGGTGGCGAGGGCCAGCGCGACGCGCTTGGCGGCGTCCTCGAGCTCCTTCTCTGCGACCTCTCCCGCGGAATCGACAGAGGCGTTTTCGTCCTCGTCTTCCTCTGTTTCATCTTCTCCCTCTCCTTCTCCTTCTCCTTCTCTTTCTCTTTCTCTTTCTTCTTCTCTCCTCGGCCAGGGCTGCTCGCGAGAGGGGACGGCGACGCGGGTGCTGCTCCTGGGGCGAGACAGCGCAGGGAAAAGGCGGGGAAGCGGAGTCGTCGTCGTCGTTGCTGCTGCTCCTCCTGCTCCTCTCCCGCTCCCACCGCCTCCGCCGCCTCCGCCGCCTCCCCACCAAGAACAGTCGAGCGACGCAGAAGCCGCCGCCGCCGCCGCCTCCGAATCCGAGTCCGAACCTAGCGCGTGCTCGCCGCCGGTGAAGGACAGCCGCCTGCATAGCGGGGAGGGAAGCTGAGGGGCAGCAGATGGAGGAGCATAGGAGGGAGGAGAGACAGGCGAAAGAGGAGGAGGAGCTCCTTCTTCTTCTTCGTCGGTTTCTTCTTCTGTTGCCGCTTCGAACTCTTCTTCTTCTTCCTCAGTCTTTCCCTCTGCTTCCTCCTCGAGGCTGCCCAAGTCGAAGCGGCAGCAGCTTTTCTCTTCTTCTGCGCTCGAACGGTAGAGCTCGGCGTCGAAGAGCGAAGCCGCGGCGAGAACGGAGGCGGCCTCTTTCTCTCTTTCGTCTTTCGCTCCTCCTCCTCCTCCTCCTTCTTCTCCTCCTCCTCCTTCTTCTTCTTCCTCCGCCGACGCAAAAGTTTCCGGAGCTTCGACGGCAGCAGCAGCAGCCGAAGTTTCTCCTCGCCGCCCCTGCCCCTGCTGCTGCTGAAACAGCAGCGACGTCAATAAGCCCTGCGCGAGCCTCCACCGGCGCCACTCCAGAGCCTCGAGGGAGCCCGCGGACGAGGAGCGGCGCGAGAGGAGTTCTGGCTGTTGCTGTTGCTGCTGTTGTTGTTCGAGCGCCGCCGCCGTCGCCGCAGTCGCCGCAGGAGCAGGAAGAGCGAACGCACTCCCCAAAGGGGAGGGCCCCGGCGACGAGTCCCTCCAGCTGAAGTCGTAGAGGCTGAGCGAGCGGCGCAAAGGGGAGGCGGAGACGCGAGTCGGAGTGGCGGGGACCGACGGCGACGACGAAGGAGGAGGAGAGGAAGAAGAAGCTTCTGCCGTCGCAGCTGCCGCAGCTGCTGCCGCTGCTGCTGCCGCGGCCGAAGCAGCGGCCGCGGCCCTCCCGTCGTAGAACGCCCGCCACTCCGGCAGCGAGGGCGCGGCCCAGGAGACGGTCTCCACTGCCGTAAGGGCGCCCGTGTTTCGAGCTCGGAGGCGGTCGAAGGAGGCCAGGGAAGAGCCGGGGGGTGGAGGGAAGCTCGTAGGCGCCGGGGGAGGAGGAGGTGGAATCCTCCTCGCCGCCGCCGTCGTCGTCGTCGTTTTCGTTCGAGGTCGCTGGTGCTGTAGCGGCGGCAGCGGGAACACCGACAGAGGGCCCCGAACCCTCCTTCTCCCTCCTCCTTCCTCGTCCTCGTCGTCATCTTCTTCTCCACTGATCTCCTCGCGCGCAGTGGCGAGCTCGTCCCACCCGGGACCATCGTCTTCGTCTTCCTCGTCGTCGTCGAAATCTCCTCCCTCTCCTACGCCGCGGCCCTCATCGTCGCCGCCGCCGGCGCTGCCCGCCGTCGCAACGAGCTTCTTCCTCCTCCTCCTCCGCCTCCATCGCTGGCTGCTCCCACCGCCGCTCCCGACCCCTCCGAGCCTCTCCCACGGGTGAGGACCGTGTACGCTCGGCGCCATCGAGGAGGCGAAAGCAGCGACAGAAGCGAAAGGGGAAGAAGAGGAGGACGGAGAGGAAGATGCCCCGGTTCGTGTCCCGTTCGAACCCGACCTCATCAAATTCGAATAGGTCCCCAGCCACAGGTCCAGCCCGATCTGCCTCGCGCCCCCGGCGACGGTCGAATCGTAGAAGCGCGTCACGTCGTTCCAGGCCTGCGAAGCCGCGGCGCGCGCGCGCGAGATCCAGGAGAAGATGGAAGACGAGGAGGAAGAGGAGGAGTTTGAGGAAGGCGAAGAAGAAGAGGAGGAGTTTGAAGAGTTCGAGAAAGCGTTCCCGCTCACTCCTCCGCCGCGCCTCTCCGCGAGCGCCCGCTGGTGCGCGTCGCTGCCCCCGTACTGCCGGGCGAGCAGGTTGCCGACGGTCGTCCAGATGCGGGCCAGCGCCGCCGCGGCGGAGGAGGAGAGGTCGATGGGAGGGACGGAGGAGAAAGAGGAAAAAGAAGGAGAAGAAGAGGAAGAAAAACCCGAGTCTGCTTCTTCTCCTTCTCCTTCTCCTCGACCTCCTTCTTCTCTTTCTCCCTCGATGAACCCCAGCGCCGCGCAGCACGCCTGGAACGCGAACAGCCCGACGCCAGCCTGGGCCACGTGCGTTCGGTCGAGGCAGTCGAGGCAGTTGGTGCGGAGCACGCCCTCCTGCCGCTGCCGTCGCGGGTTCGGGCTCTTTTTCCCTCTTCTCGTTTCGTCGTCGTCATCGCCGTCGCCGTCGCCGTCGCCGTCGTCGTCGTCGTCGCTTTTTCCGCCGCTGCCGCCATCGCTCGTTGAAGAGACCCACAGCCCCGTGAGCGCCGTCGCCGCGGCCCCTCTGGCCCCTGCCGCCCTCAGCAGCTCCGTCCCAAACGCTCTCCCGCTTCGCTGCTGCTGCTGGCTCTGAGAACGAGACGACGACGACGACGACGCCGAGGCGGCGGCGGCAAACGCGGCGGCCTCGCGCTGCGCCGCCCTCTTGAAGTCCCAGCTCTCGTACAGCACGCCGCGAGTAAAACGACCCGAGACGGCGTTGACCGTGTCTATCGCCTCCCTCAGGGCCGCAGCCAGCGGCGCCTCCCTGGAAGAAGACGAAGACAGCAAATCCAGGACGATTATGGGGCCGCCGCCGTAGCGCCTCTCGAGGTCGGCGAAGTGCCGCGCAGTCGCGGCGGACAGGGGGTCGCCGCCGCGGCGCGCCGAGCGCAGCAGCACGATCTCCGGCGGTTGGAAAGAAGAGGAGCTCGAGCTCGAGTTGCCGCCCTCTGCCGCCGCCAGCGGCTGCTGCGACCACCGCACAGGCGCCGAGCCTCGGACCTGGACCAGGGCCGCGGCGGGTCCCAGAGGCCACCACCAGCGAGGGGGAGGAGAGGTTGACAGAGAAGAAGAATTTGACGAAGAATTTGAAGAAAAGCTCTCGACGACCTCGACGATTTGCTCGATCTCGACGTCGTTAGCCGCCTTGCCCGCGGCGTCGATCCCGCGCCTCCTGTACCTCGTCCCGGCCGCGAAGCGGGACCTACGGGCCGCCAACGTGACCCTTACCGTCGCAGAGGGGCATCCCGGCAGGGATAGCGAGGCCGAGGACCAGCCGCCGTGGACTAAGGGGCGAAGCGCCCAAGAAGCGCTTTGGCTGCCGCTGTCGATTTCGTAGCTTCCGCCTCTCTCGTCGTTCTCTCCGTCCGCCGCCGCCGCCGCCGCTTCGGAAGAGACCGCCACGGCCTCCCGCAGCGCCCGCGTCGCGTGCCCGTTCCACACGCAGCGGTGGCTCCACAGGGAGGAGGAGCGCGACTTCGGGTCCGAAGGCGAGAGGAGCTCGGCGAAGGGGCAGAAGCCCGGAGGCAAAGGCGACGACGACGACGACGACGAGTTCGAGCTCCTCCTCAGAACGAGCGCCTCCGCCGCCCGCTCCGCCCCCTGCGCCGTCAGCCACAGCGGCCAGGTGTGCGAGAAGTAGAACCCGCGGGTGAGCTCGACGCCGGCGAGAAGGCGACGGTACTTTTCTTCCGCAGCTGAGCTCTCGCTCTCTGCCAGAGGCACCAGCGCCGTCGCGCCCACCGAATAGATCTTGTGGAGTCCCCCTCCCTTTTCCCCGTTTCCGTTCCCGAAGGCAGCCTCGAGCCTCTTTCGGGTCACCACGACCAGATAGTGCCACCCGGCGCTGAAGCGGAGGCAGCCGACTATGGCGTCCGCGCGCGTCAGGAGCCTGAGTCGCTCGCCCCCGGCCATTTTATCCGCCGCCGCCGCCCCAGAGGCAGAGGAGGCCTCGGCAGCGAGGCGCGAGAGGAGCGCCGCGGCGGCGGCGCGGCTGTAAACCTCCGGGTCGACGGTGGCCCTCAGAGGAGGCCTGCGGTCCACGTCAGCATTGCTGTTGCTGTTGCTGTTGCTGCTGCTGCTGCTGCTGCCGGAGTTGTCGAGGAGGAAGTTGGGCTAGAAGAAGGCCGAGGGGGAAGAAGGGGTGGCGGCCTCGGAGGAGGAGGGGGAGGAAGGAGCGGGGGACGAAGAAGGGTGAGGCTGCGGCGGCGACGGAGGAGGAGGAGGAGGAGACGGAGGCGTTGCTGCTGTCGTCGTCGCCGCTTCTCCTCCTCCACCTCCTCCACCTCCCGCGTCGTCCCTCTCTATCCTCATGACACGCCACTGCTGGCGGTCCTTGCTGCGGCCGAAGACCAGCACGTGGGTGGGCGTCGAGTAGAGGTAGAGCTTCTTTATCGTCGGGGGCTGGGGGCGCGGAGGCTGAGGCTGAGGAGGTCGAGGAGGTCGAGATCGAAGAAGCTCTTCGTCAGCGGCGATGCCATCGCTCTCGCGTCCGGCCTCCGCCGCCGCTCCCGCTGCTGCTGCGTCGTTTTCGCACTGCATCTTTAGGAGACACTCGCGGGAGTCCCCATGGATTCGAATCGAGTCGAATTGGTGGCCACCGAGAAGGGAGGCGAAAGGGGAGGAAGAAGAAAAAAAGAACTCAATCGAGTTTTGACGACTTTGCTTCCTCTCTCTTTCACTCTTCTCTTTATTTTTTTTCCCTTTCCTCTCTCGTCGTCGTCGTCGTCGTCGTTCTCTCTGTCTCTTTTCGCTTTCCCTTCCTTCCTTCCGTCCTACTCCCCCCACTCCCACCTCTCCGCCATGGACGACGAGACCGCCCAAGCCTGGCGCGCCCGCGTCGAGGAGCTCGAGGTAAAAAGAAAGTAGAAGGAAGAACGAGAATCGAGAGAGAAGCAAAACTCTCGACGGGGGCAGTGGCGGCGGCAGCGGTTGAAAAGAGCGAGCGAGAGAGCGAGCGAAAATACCTCACCCACTCCCTCTTCCCTCCTCCCTTCCTCTTTCAAAAAAAAAAACAAAAAAAAAAACAAGGCCCGCGTCCAGCACAACCAGGCCCTTGTTTCGGCCTCCGAGCTTGAGGCCCAGGAAGCAGAGCGCGAAGCCGGGCTCGCCCTGGAGAAGAGGCGCCTCTCCCGCCTGAACGCTCTGGAGGCAGGAGCGCTGGCGGCGGCCGCCGAGGCCCGCGCCGCCAGGGCCCAGGAGCGCGTGGTGGAGCTGTCCAAGGAGGCTCAGGGGATGATAAAGGGGGCCAGGTGAGCAAGAGAAGAGAGAGAGAAAGAGGGAGAACGAGGCGGCGAAGATGGAGAAGAAGAAAGAAGAAGAAAGCTCAGTTGAATTTCAAAAAAAAAAAAAAAAAATCTCGAAAAACTCAAAAACAGCGCCGCCGCCTCGTCCGCGGCAGAGACAAAGGCAGCGCTCGCCTCCGCCCTCTCGCTCTGCGAGGAAGGGGACGCCCTCTCTTCCAAACTGGCTTCTTCCTTAGCCGAAGCCGAATCCAGGGGTCCAGGGGGAAGGCTCAGCGTCCTCTCGTCGAAGCTGAGAGAGGCGGAGGAGCTCCGCGGGCGCGAGGCCGCGGAGCTGGCTTCCCTCGGCGAGCAGGAGCAGCGGCTCCGGTCGTCGCTCGGCTGCTGCGAGGCGCTCGCCGCCGAGGTCGCCGCCGCCGAGGCCACGGCGAAGGAAGTGGCCGCGAGGGTCCCCGGGGCGAGGCAGCTGCTGACGACGAGGAACGCGGAGAGGGCGCGGCTGAGGGAGCAGCGGAGGGAGAGGGAGCAGAGGAAGAGAGGGAATGGAGGAAGTGGAGGTGTTTTCCTTCTTCAGCAGCAGCAGCAGTGGCACGGCGGCAACAACAACAACAACAACAACGACTGCGGCTGGCGCTAGCTTTTATCAAAAAATGAACCTGATTTTTATTCTATCAATAAAGAGCTTTACAGAACTGGGGATTCGGAGGAAGAAAAAGTAATTAAAAAAAGAAGAGAAAGAATGGAGCAAAAATTCCTCAGTTCCCCTCTTCATCCTCGTCGGGCGCCGAAATCCGAACGCGCAGCGACGAAGACGACGAAGAGGAAGAGGCCGAGCCCGCGCTCCCGTTCCCGCCGACCACCTCTGCCCTCAGCCCGTAGCTCGCCGCCAGAGCCAGCTGCGCGTTCCTGGCGCTCTCCGGCGCCGGGCGGAGCTCGCACGGCTGCCGCGATGGCAGCACCACGCCCTCGACCGCCCCTCTGGCCTCGGCGACAAACGCTGCCGTCCGCGCGCTCGCGGCAGCGGCGGCGGCCGCGCCCGCCGCGGAAAGCGAGATGGCCCCCTCGCCGTCGTAGCCGACGCCGTTGTTGTCGTCGTCGTCCTCTTCGGAGGAGGCAGAGGTAGAAGAGGAAGGGGAAGCAGCAGCAGCGACGTCGACGGCAGAGACGGAGGTAGGAGAAGAGGAAGTCAAATTCGAGGAATTCACCTCGGCCGCCGCCTCGCTGAGGCTCTTCCGTCTCGCAAACGTGATCCCCCCGGCCGACGGGTCCAGGCCCAGGAGCGCCCGCAGCGCCCTCTGCAGGGCCGCGGTGCTCCCCGTCTTCACCGCGTAGACGGGCACCCCGGCGTCGCGGGCCGCGTCGCGGAGCCGCGGGGACTCCTTGGCTCGCGCCCGGAGAGCGAGGACGACGTCGGCGGCGTCGAGCCTCGGCGCCAGGCAGAGCCTCATCTCTCCGTTTCCTCCGTTTCCATTTCCATTTCCACCGCCATTTCCGTTTCCGGAGGCGCTCCTCCCGCCCTCGTCGACGAGCCCGGCGCCTCGGGCCGCGGCCCAGACGTCGGCGTCCGGGAGGCCGTACGCGAAGACGCGCAGCGAGGCGGGGGGACTGCTGCCGCTGCCTCCCTCGCCCCCTCCCTCGCCCGAGGCGAGCAGCAGCGACGACGACGAGAGCAGCGACGAGTTGGCGACGCCGTTGCTGTACCCACCGCCTCGGGCCTGCAGGCCTGGCCCGGGCAGCGTGTCCGGGGGGTTGGAGAAGAGCGACGACAGGGCCGAGGAGGAGCTGGAGGCGAAGTAAGAAGCTGTCTGGAGGAGGAGGGAGTCGTCGCTTTCGTTTTCTCCGTTTCCTTCGTTTTCGACCTCTGCGGCCGCCGCCGACGCCGGCGCCGCCTCGGCGAGCGCCGCGGCGACCGCGGCGGCGACCGCGGCGTCGGGCTCCCTGATGATCTCCACCCCGGCCCCGCGGGAGCTCCTCGCGGCAGCAGCAGCAGTAGCGAGAGCGGCCTTCTCCCCTTCAACAGACGTAGCACTAGCAGCGGGAGAAACGAGGGAGGCGGAAGCACTCGAGTTCCTCATCAACAGCTCCATCGCCGCCGCGGCCGCGCGCGTCGTCATCCCGCGCAGAGCCAGCGCGTCCTCGAGCGGCGCGTCCGCCGGCAGAGACAGAACCCCTCCGTCCGCCGTCCTCACCCGCAGGCGAGTGGTCGGGACGGGGGACAAGGCCTGAGAGGCGCCGGAGAGGGCCGCGTCGACGGACGCAGCGAGGTCGGCGTGGACCCTCCAGACCCCGGGCTCGAGCATCTCGACGGCGGCGTCGAAGGTCGGCGGGCTCGCCCTCTCGAGCGCCGTCTTGCGTCCTCCGGTCGCCTGCCCGGACCTCCTGCGGGCCTCGTCGTCGCCCAGGGTGACGCACTCGATCCCCCCGATCAGGTCGGAGAGGGCAGGGTTCTTGATCAGAGAGGCCGGGGAACCACCGTGGGCTGTCGCCACCAGCTGGACTCCCCGTTGAGCAATCGTCCTGCAAGCCAGTGCCTCGGCCTCCGTCCCCACTTCGTCGATCACCACGCACTCGGGCATGTGGTTCTCCACCGCCTCGACCATCACGCGGTGCTGCTCAGATGTAGTAGAAACCATCAGCCTGCGGGCGGAGCCCAGCGCTGCGTGAGGGACGTCGCCGTCGCCGGCGATCTCGTTCGAAGTGTCGACGACGACGACCCGCCGGCCGACGTCGTCGGCGAGCAGGCGGGCGATCTCCCGGATGGCGGTGGTCTTCCCGACCCCCGGCCTGCCCAGAAGCAGCACGGAGGCGGGCCTGCCCGTGTAATACGAGGCGTTCTTGTTGGTTCCGGAGACCAGGTCGGCGGCGGCGTCGGCGGACCCTCGGACAGCTCGCCCGACGCGGCACGTCAGGCCGACAACTTTCCCGTCCCTGTTGCGCATCGCCGAAACACGATGGAGGGTCCTGTCGACTCCCGCCCTGTTGTCGTCGCCGAAGTCGCCCACGGCGGCGCAGGCCGCGTCCAGGTCCTGCCTCGAGACGCGCTGGTTCGAAAGAGAAACGTCGCCGACGGGGAAAGGGAGACGGGCGAGCGGTTGTCGCCCGAGGTCCATGACGACCTCGATGACTGCGTCGAGGTCAGGCCTCGAGGCCAGGGCGGCCGCGACCGGTGGAGGCAAGAGAGCGACGAGGCGCATGACCTCCTCCCTGGCGGCGTCGGTGGGTGGGGGGAGCGGGGTCGAAGAAGAGGGAGAGGTCGAAGCCGCAGCAGCTTCTCCGGCAGCGGTGGCGGCGGTTGCGGCGTCGGCGGCGGCGTTTTCGGAAGAGGGAGAGCTCCCCTTCGACGAGACGGCGACCCCGAGCCTCGGCGGCGGGGTCACCGCGGCCGCCGGGGAGGAGGACTCGGCCCTCTGGGACAGCAGGCGCGAGAGGCGGCCCGTCGGCGGGCGCGCCAGGGCGAGGTCGGGCGTCGGAGTCGGAGTCGGCGTCGGAGTCGGCGTCGGCGTCGAGGAAGCAGAGGTTGATGACGAAGGAGCCGAAGGAGGAGCAGCAGCAGCAGCAACGACATCTTCTTCAAGTTCTTCTTCGCTCTCGCTCTCGCCCTCGCTCTCGTCCTCCTGACCGGCAGGAGAGAGATCCTCTGCCGCCGGCGACGATGAAGAAGAAGCAGAAGCAGCAGCGAAAGTGGCGAGGGAGGCCCGCGGTCGTCGGGGTTGAAGGAGGAGGACAGCGGCAGCGGCGGCGGGAGCGACGGGGCGTTTTCGAAGAAGCGCCACGCCGCATGCGTCGTTGCTCCTCGACCTCGACGCCAACAATGATGACGATACTGCGCCTCCGCTGGCCGCCGCGGGCCTTCTGCTGGCCACTTGCCTACCCACACGGCCTCGTGTCGACCTGATCTGCACTGCCCGCATTGGATCGGGACTTGAGAAGGCAGGAGGAAAAGCGTCGGCGACGGAGAAGGATTCGTTCCAAAAAAGCTCCTTTTTTGTCGAGAAGAACCAAATTCGAACAACCTCGAGTTTTTCTTTTTCTTTTTTTTCGATCGAAGCGGAGCGACTGATGCGTCCAAGATCTCTCTTAGTGGTCGAGGGACGATCTGCTCGTACGATTTTAAGCGCTCGAGCGGTCCAGAGAGCGAAACAGATGGAAGAGAAAGGGCGAGAGAAAAGTGGTTGCCCTTCTCTTTCGTCGTCGATTTTCTTTTCGAGTTTTTTTTTTGTGCTCTCGAACATTTTTTTTTCAACCCCGACCACCTCACGACCAAGAACGTTTCTCTCTCTCAACTCAACGACGCCCTGCACCGCCCCGCGACGGCAGATCGAGAGAGAGAAAAGGCGGACCTTGTTTCTATTTTGAAAAAAGAAAAGGAGGAAGCTGATTTCTGTTGGCCTTACAGAAACTCTCTCCCCCTCTTTCTCTCTCTTTTTTTCCTCTCTTTCACCTCCACCCCCTTTCTCTCTGATTTTGGTTTTTTTCCTTGCGTGTTTTCTCCATCTCTATAAATCTCTACCCCCCCCCTCCCCCGCCATCTCTCTCTCCATTTGATACGCAGTTAATAGAAAAAAGTTGGACGCGTGCGTTTTGGTTTGATTTGGTTTTGTTTGTCTGTTTTTTTATCGGAAAAGTAAAGATGTGAAATTGAAAAAATCTCTCTCTCTTTTTAGTTGATGTGTTTTTTTTTTGAATTCCCCTCTCTCTCTTTTTTCTGTCTCTCTCCATTCAAGGCACTTCCCCGCCGTAAAGCAGAGGAGGCTGTCACTCTTGCTCCCCCAAATAAAAAAAGGAATCAAGTAAAAAGTAAATTTCCTCTAAGAACAAGTAGAAGGACCAGCTTCCTCCTCCTCCGCCGCTCTCTCACTCCTTCTTCGCCGAAGCAGTCTCCTCGAGCGCCGCGCGCAGCTGCTTGCCCAGCGCCGCCGACAGCGGCACGGGCACCGCGTTCCCGACCTGCCTGTGCTTCTGGTGCACGATGCCCCACAGCCTGAAGTCGTCCGGGAAGCCCTGCGCGCGGGCGCACTCGCGGACCGAGACGATGCGATCCTGCGTCGGGTGGAAGACCTGCCCGACTTTCCCCATGGGCTGCGGGTCGGTCGTCGACGTCGGGAAGTGGCCCCTGGGGTCGAGGCGGCCGAACAAACCCCTCCACCCGTTGTGGCGCGCCTCGGTGTTGGGCAGGCACCACGGGATCAGGTCGCCCAGCTTCTTGCCGTCGCGCATGACGTCTCCCAGCCCGGTGTCGTCCTTGGCGTTCGGGTCGCGGTATTTCTGCTGCTCCAGGGGCTTTGCCCTGTCCTCGGCGACGACTTTCTTCAAGACGCGCCAGTCGGCTCCCGGCACGCCCTTGGGGATCAGCCTGCACCTCTCGAGGTTGAGCTCGTTCATCGTCTTGGAGATGTGGTCGAAAAGCGGCTGGCTGGCCGGGAGGCCGGAGCGGATCATGCGCTGGAAGGCCGAGAGAGGCTTCGAGGCGTGGGGAGGGGCCGAGGCGCCGGGCGCGCCCTCGCCGTCGTCGTGGCCGTTGCCGATCGCAGGCAGGTCCCCGATCGCGTCCTGGACCGTGACCGTGCGCAGGGGCGCTCCTCCGCGAGAAGTCTGCGGCACGGCGGTGTATTGGACGCCACCGGGCAGGTTGATCGTCAGCTGCGGCGACTTGAACACGTGGCGCACTGACGGCCACTCCGGCAGCTTCTCCCCCGGGGCCGCGGCCCAGATGAAGGTCCTCTTTCGCGACTGCGAGACGCCGAAGTTGCCGGCGTTGAGCACGCCAAACCGCACCGAGTAGCCCATCTCCAGCAGCGACCGCAGCGTCAGCCTGAAGGTGAACGACTTGTTGTGCGACACGAAGTTGCGGACGTTCTCCAGCAGGAAATAGCGCGGGCGATAAAAGTCGGCGAACGACAGGTACGACATCACCATCGAGTTCTGGACCATCGACCAGTTGCCCTTGTTGAAGCGGTTCATTCCGGAATAACCCTGGCAGGGAGGGCCACCACAGAGGAACTCGACCTCTCCCGGTGCGGGAAGGGCCTCCCAGTTGCCGTTGGACCCCTGGTGGTGCTCCTTCCACTTGGCGACCTCGGCGGCGCAGGCGTCGGAGCGGCGGCACTGGTCTCCCGCGCCGTGCTTGTCCATGGCCGCGGCGAGGACGACGTTGCAGTTCCCTTCGAACATCTCTGCGGCTGGGTTGTTGAGGCGGTAGGCCTCCTGTTGGTTGGTTGGTTGGTTGGGTGGGTGGGGGTGGGAAGAAGAAAGAGAGGGGGAAAAAGAAAAGGTGAGATGAAGTTTTTTTTTGGACGAAAAGAAAAACCCGACTCATGAAAAAAAAAAAACCTCTCCTTACCGCGGCGGGGTGCTCGTACTCGATCGCCCACTTGGCGTGCGCGGCCCTGTACTGGTGCAGGCCCTCGGACAGCCCGCCGCACCCGGCGAAGATGTCCATGGTCGCCAGGGAGATCCCGTCCCCTTTCGCTTTCGCGCGCTTCTTCTCTGCGTCGTCGGCGTCGTCGGCCGCGTTGTGCGCCGCCGTCGCGGCCGAGGACGCCAGCGTCTTGTTCTCCTTCTTGAGCTCCTCCAGGACCTCCCCGGCCTCGCGGAGGTCCTTGGGGACAGCGGACCGGTCGACGGTCTTCCTCTTGAGGTCGGCGGTGCCGACGCAGGTGAAGACCCCTTCGATCGCGGCCGGGGCGGCGTCGGAGACGAGCGGCGAAGAAGCCGGCGCGGAAGCCTTGGAGACGACGTGGCACTTGCGGACGACCGAGGCCGCCGCGACAGAGACCACCTCGGTCGTCAGGAAGATGTCCCACCAGCCCGCGGAGTATCCGACCTCCTCGGAGACGTCCTCGGGGCGGGCGCAGCGCGTGACGGTGATGGACGAGTTGGCCGAGATCGACTTGGGCACGGCGGTGACGATGCCGACGGCGAAGGCGCGGAGGCCGAGGTTGGCGCCGCCCTTGTGGAAGCGCGAGCGTGAGCCGGGGACCGCGGCGGCAGGAGCCTGTTCTTCTTCGTCGTCCTCGTCCTCCTCAGCGGCAGCCTTCTTGTTGCACTTCTTGGAGGCAGCAGCAGCAGGCTTGTCAGCAGCAGCAGGCTTGTCAGCAGCAGCCTGCTGCTCCTCCTCGGAGTCGAAGGCATCGGGAGGCAAGTACACGGCGTCCCCGATCCTGTAAACGACGCCGTCCTTCTTGAAGCTCCTCCCTGCCTCGGGTCCCGCTGCCAGCCCCTTTTCGGGGGCCGGCTCGTTCGCCACGGGCTTGCCCAGCGCCAGGTCGGCGGGAAGGATCTGGAACATGCCCTTGAGGGGCAGGTAAGAGGTCCTGTAGATGTAGGACAGCGGCTTTCCCGCAGCGAGCTTCTCGTTGTTGCCCTCGCGGAGCCTCTCGTCTTCGAGCGCCTCGGCGGCGTGGAGGGCGGTGTCCCTGGGGTCCCAGCGGCGCTCGCGCCTCGACGCGTCGAGCTTCTCGGCGGCGTCTGCCAAGGGGAAGACGGCGAAGCGGGGCGTGACGAACAGCTCGGCGTCGGAGGCGGCGTCCCCGAGGACGGTGTCGCAGCCGTGGACCACGACGCGGAGCTGCACCATCGGAGCAGCGGCGGTTGAAGAAGAAGCGTTCTTCTTGCTTCCCTTTTTCTCCCCCGAAGAACCCGCCTCGTCGGGCACAAAAATCGCCTGCACGATCCCCATCAGCGGCGTCTCGGGCAGCTCGGCGTCCTGCGACCTCTGCCTGGCGACGCTCAGGTAGCGAGCCACATCGTCGTGCTCTCCCAGCGAAGAAAGCTCGACGCCAGCGGCGAGAGAGACGACGTCGCCGAGTGCGACCTCGGTCCTCTTCGAAGCTCCTTCTTTCTCTCCGATCAGGGCCTTGGAGAAGAAGGCGACGGGGCCGGAGACGCCCAGCGGGGAGGCGTCGATGGGTCCAGGCAAAGGGGAACCGACGACCTCGGGGGCGAGCGAGGGGCGCGGGGCGGCGGTGGGCTTGGCCGCGGCGGCGCGCGCGTCTGCACCGCCGTCGGCTGGCGACGCAACCGCCGCAACGGCCTTCTCTCCTCCCTCCTTCCCCTCCTCCTCGTCGTCGTCGTCGGCGTTGGGGTCGGACTCCTCGACGACCTGGGCGACGGGCGCAGCGGCCCCGGCTGCGGCCTCGGCTTTCACCTCCTTGGCGTAGACCTTGAGCGTGATCGCCTTGGCGGCGACGACGGCCGACGACGCGTCACCGACGGGGGCCTCGCCGTCGCCCGAGCCGCCGCGGCCGACGCCGGCGGCGGCGAAGTACGACTGCCAGACAGCGCGGACCATGGCCGTGGCCGTGGCGGTCATGGGAGCGGCGCGCGACTTGGCGGCGCGGTCCTTCATCGGGTTGGCGCGGAGCTGCTTGCGCGGCGCGCGGCCTCCGGTTTTCGAAGAGGGCTTGCGCGCCGCGGCCGCCATCGCCTTGAGCGCCGCTTTCGACGGAGCGTACAGCTTCAGGTGGCGCCTCTCGAGCATCTTGGAGCGCAGCGTCTGCGCGAACACGCACTGGGCCACTGCTTTCGCGTCCTGCGTGCGGTCCTGCTGCAGCAGGGCCAAGAACTGGTTGAGGATGATCTGGCCGTGGCAGACCAAAAAGCGCTCGACGGCGCGAGGGTCCTCCGAGACGAAATCGATGAGGGCCGCTTTCTCACCTTTGGCGACGGCCCTCTGCTCCTCCTTGGACTCCTCCACCACCTTCTTCACGATGTCCTCGAAGGAGACCATCGACGCGCGCCTCGCCGCGGCGACCTCGTGCATGCACCTGATCGCCCAGCGCACGGCCTTTAGGACGACCGCGAACCAGGGCGCGTAGGTCGGGTCGGGCGTGACCAGGCGGTACCGCGCGAGCTCGGTGCGGACCCACAGCTGGCACGAGTCGAGGTCGGCGGCGCCCTCGACGTACCATTCCTGGATCTGCGAAAGGAGAAGGGGCATGCTGATGGGGGCCGGAGGGGTGGCGTCCTCGACTTCGGCAGAAGAAGAAGAAGAACCGCCGGCAGCAGAAGAACCGCCAGCTCCACCGTCGCCGTTTGCGTTTTTCGCCGCGGCGTGCGCCGCGGCGACGACCTGCTCGGGCGTGGCAAAGGCGGTGCTCTCGTCGTGCTCCTTCATCCTCCCCATCGCAAACACCTCGACGGGCGGCTCTCCTCCCGAAAAAGCCGGGACCAGCTCCAGCGGGGCCATCATCGAGTCGGAGTTGAAGAGCGAGAAGTCGAAAAGATCGAACGACTGGAGCTCGTCGGGGTTGGCTCCGGCGTCGAAGAAGTCGGTCTCGCCGCCGAGCAGCTCGATCTCGTCGCCGGCGTCGGCTTCGCGGTCCGGGGCCGGGGTCGGGGCCGGGTACTCGTCCGCGAGCTCGGTCATCGACAGCACGATGTAGGCGCCGTCGGAGGCGGCGGCGGAGGCGGCGGCGCGGGCGGCGAAGCGCTCTGCCTGAGCCGCAGTGACTCTGATCACGCCGCCGTCGCTCTTCTTCGAAGCCTTGTTTCCGTTAGCTGCGAGCATGCTCGCGTCGGTCTCGACCTGGAGGTGGACCACCCCCTTGGCCGACTCGGCCTTGGCGGCGACCTGGCGGGCGAAGTCAGCCTCGCGGAGGGCGGCGCGCTGCGGGAGGGGCAAGGACGAGGCCTTGGAGGAGAAGGAGAGCGGTGCGGCGACGGCAGAAGCAGAGACGTCGACGACGGCGGCCTTGCCCTTGCCTTTCGGGTCGGCAGCAGAGACCAAAGAAGCAACAGGCGCCTTGCCCTTGCCCTTCGCGTCAGCGGCGGAAGCGTCGACGATCGAGATCCCGGTGCCGCGGACGCGGCCGGCGGCGCCGCGCGCGCCCTCGACCTTGTCCTCGAGCTCCGCCGCGAACGCCGCGCCGGCCCCGGCCGCCAACAGCGCCGGCGCGTTCCTCTCCAGCGCCTCGAGCACAAAGGCCCCGCAGGCCTCGAGGGCCGCGCGCGGTCCCCCGTAGGGCTTCCCGGCGCGGGCGCGGGCGAGACGGATCACCACAGACTCGTAGGAAGGGGGCGTCGCCGTCGCCGGGTTGGCCGACTTCTTGTTGTCCTCCAAAGCGGAAGCGAGCGCGCGCGCGGTCTCGGCGGCGAGCTCGGCTTCTTCTTGCACGTGATTGAGCAGCTTGCGGTAAGGAGCCGCAGCGCGGGAGACGACGTAGGTCCTGCCCGTGGCAGCCGAGGTCAGCGTGAGGGACACCGAGGAGACGGCCTCGTCGAACGAGGTCGGGATGCCTTCGACGCCGAACGCCGACAGCGGCCCGAGACGGGCGAGCGAGACGCCCGCCGATTTGGGCGCGCCCTCGGCCCTCGACAGCACCGCCGAAGCGAACAGGGGCTTCTCCGAGAGGCCCACGCGGTCCAGGGGCACGAGCTCGTTGGTTCCCTCTTCGGAGACGGCGAGGTCGAGAAGGCGGAACCTGCCGTCGCTCGAGGTCGCGGAGCCCAAAAGCTCGACGGCGGCCTCCTCGGTCTCGGCCTCGCGGGCGGCCTTGACCTCGACGACGTCGCCGCGGCCGCGGCGGGAGACTGCGGCGAGGAGCTGGGGGTCCTCGACGTCGTACTTGACGTTCTGGGCCGCGGCGCGGCCCGAGCCGACGCCGCCGGCGGGGGCGGAAGCGGAGGCGGAGGAAGGAGAGGCCTTGGCCTTTTTCGTCGTCTTGGCGGCGGCGGCGGCGTCGGCCGCGGCGCCCGCGGTGCCGGCGCGCTTGGCGCGGGGCTTGGAGGCGGCGGCGGCCTTTTTGGTGGTGGAGGGCTTGGTGGACGCGGGGGCGTCGACGTCCATGGCCTCGGCTCCGGGCTTGTTGGAGGCGGGGGCTGTTGGAAGTTAGAAAGAGAGGGAAACGAAGGAGGTGAGCGAGAGAGAGAAGAGAAAGAGAGCGAAAAGAGAAGAGGTCGAAGCGAAAGCGCGCAAAGCAGCAGCATCGATGAACGTTTTTCCGATCCATCGCGTCGCGCTCCGCTCTCCTCTCGTCGCTTTCAACGGAGAATCAAGCTCTCCCAGGATCGAGATCGCGTGGAGCTCTCATCAGAGAACCGAGAATCAGGGAAGGAGAAGCCTTGTCAAGCTCGCAAGGGCGCCGCGAAAGAAGAGAAAGAGAAAAAGCTTTTTTCTTTTTTTCAACGAATTGAAAAAAAAACATCAACGGAAAAGAGAGAGCAAGAGAACGAGTTGCTCGTACTTTTTCTTTCCGGCTCAGCGGCTTCGCCGCCTCTGCCCATCGGCTCGCTTTGGGGATGGAAAGCGGTGGATCAAGCTCGCTCTCAAGAGAGAGGAACGCGAACACGAAGAGAGCGCGAGCAAGCGAGCACGCGAGCGCGAAAGAGAGAGAGAGAGGAAGAGAGATGGAGGAATGATGCTCGTCGCCTCTCTCTCGCTCGAGTCCCCTTTCCGTCTGTCGTCGAAGCCGACGTTCGACCAAAGACGACGCGCGTCCTATCAAATCGAACTCTCTCTCTTTCACCTGTCCACTCACCTTCGATCGTCTTGGCGAACTCAGAGGCCTCGGCCCAGCTGGAGAACTTCTCGCCTGCGTGATTGAGATGATGGTTAGAGAGAGAGAGAGTGGAGAGAGAGAGAAAGAGGTGAGATGGAGAGAGCATCGACGTCTCTTGATGCCAAAGAGCCAACGATTCAATCGTTGAGAGAGCGAGAACACGCGCCCTCGGTGCGTGCTCTTTCTGTCTCGCATTGCTCCTCTCCTTTGGCCGTGAGGCGAGAGGTCATACGAAAGGCTCCATCGCGATCCGAATCGAGGCGAATGAGCAAGAGGAAAGGGGCGAGCGAGGGCATCGTCGAAGACGTTTTTCTCTTTCTTGCGCGCCACCGTTTTCGAAATCGACGTCTTCGCCCCCCTCCATCTAACTTCAACTCACCTCCGGGCGCGATAAACTCCTTGTTCTTCCTGACGGTCTTGACGGTTCCGCCGAGCTGCTTCCACGCGGCGAGCTGCTCGCCGGTGGTCGCCATCGGGAAGGAAGGTGGGGAGGGAGTGGGTGGGGGTGGGGGGTAGAAGGAGAAGAAACAAAGGTGCTTCTCTCTCGACGAAAAAAAAAGAAGAGCAAGTGTGAAGAGAGAAGAGCGACAGCTCTCTCTATCTCTCTCCGTCGGGTGCAAAAATTCAACTCTTCCTCTTTTCTTTGGAGGAAGTTTTCCTCTCTACCCTCCTTCTTTCTCTTCGCTCTCTCTTCGTCTAGCCCCTGAGAGAGAGGCCGCGTTTTCTAAAAATGGAAAAGTAATCGTTTTTTTGTTTGCACGGGGGGGAGAAAAGAAAAGAACTCGCGCGTCTCTCGACCTCCTCCCCTTCTTTCTCTCTCTCTCTCTTCTCTCCCAACTTTGCTCACCCTCTCTCTGTCTTTTCTCTTCTGAGTTTCTTTCTCTCTCTTTCTCTGCTATAATCCCGAAAGAAGTTCTATCTCTAGAGCTTGTTGAACGACACCACGTCGATCGACTGGATGTTGTCGCTCTCGCCGTCCCTGACGAGCTCCTCTGTTGGTTGGTAGGAGAGTTTTGGAAGGAGAAAAAAAGAAGGAAGAGGAAAAAGAGGTGAGTTTTTGTAAGCTTTTCTTCGACTTCGGAAAAAAAAATGAAAAAAATCCAAAAAACTTCCTCTTCTCCTCCGCACCTTCGATGATCGCGTCCATTGACTCGACCTTGGCGTCCTCGATGACGGCCGTGATCTGCATCTTTTTGATGCCGTATCCGATCGGCACGAGCTTGGACGCGCCCCAGAGCAGGCCCTCCTTGACGATGGCGCGGACCTGAAAGTTTCGTTTTTTCCGTTTTTTTCCCCGAAGTTTTTTTCCTTTCTCGTTAGCTTTTTCTTCCTTCTTTTTTCCCTCTCCTCTTTTCCCCTCCGCTCTCCAAACAATTGAAACAAGCTCACCTCGGCCTCCATCGCGGCCAGGTCGGTCTCGTCATCCCACGGCTTGACGTCCAGGACGATCATCGACTTCGTGAGCTTGGCTTTTTCTGCGCCGCGCCGCTTGGCCTCCTCGATGACCTTCTTCTTGGCCTCGGCGGCGGCGAGCTCCTCGGGCGTCATCTCGCCGAAGAGGTCGAGCTCGTCGTCGTCGTCGTCCGAGTCGGAGTCGGAGCCTGCGGCGGCAGCGGCCTTGGCAGCGGGGGCAGCAGCGGCGGCGGCGGGGGCAGCTCCCCCAGCGGCGGCGGCAGCTCCTCCGGCGACCGAGACGCCCTTGCCCGCGCCGGGGAAGGAAGCGCCGAGAAGGGCTTTAATGTGCGAGAACCAGCGGGCGGCGGCGGGATAGGCCTTGGCGTCCGGGGCCGAGGGGAGGGAGGCGAAGACGGCGAGGTCGTCGCGGGAGGCCTGGTAGCTGTGAAAGGGGGTTGAAGAAAAAAAGGGGAAGAGAAAGAGAGAGAGAGGAAGAGATCGAGAGAGCGTGAGTGAGCGGAAGAGGGCGCTGCTTTCTTCCCTTGGATCGCTCTTTCGATGATTTTTTTCCTCCTCCTCCTTTTCTCGCTCGGTTTTCCAGCGCTTTTGGTCGCTTTCAAGCTCCAATTCGAGGATGGATCGACCCCTTATGATTGTGCGCGATCGCGGGAACGATTAAAGGACCGGCGTCGGGGAGGGAAGGGCGGCAACGCAGCGAAGAGCGAGAAGAAGAAGGAGGCGACGGCTGCCATCGATCGAAACTTTTTCGCTTCCCTTTTTTTTTCATGCCCGAAGCAAAAAAATAAACTCCTCACGCCAACTCCAAATTCCCTCACCCCTCGACATAGGAGCGCGTGGCCAGGTGAGCGTCGAGCGCCTTGAGTCCCTCGGCGGAGGTGAGCGCGGGGAAGGCGACCATAGTTTTTTTGGGGAGTTTGAGAAGAAGAGCGAAGAGAAGAAGAAAAAAAGGCAAGGTTCGATCGGCGGCTCGAAGAAAGTGGGAGAAGCAACGGGCGGAGAGGAGCTCCGTTCTTCCTCGCCTTCACTTCTTCTTCTTCCTCTTCTTCTTCTTCTTCCTCTCCTCTTTTTCTCCAAAAAAGAGATGGAGCCGCTCGCCGTGCTGCGCGAGTTCGCGTCCTCGGGGCGCCTCGCCCAGGTCTCGCTCCAGCTCTCGCCGCAGGCCCGCACCGTCCGCTTCGGCGACCAGTTCGAGTTCGCGGCCGACGCGGCGACGCGGTGGAAGGCCAAGGCCGGAGGAGGAGGAGCAAATGCTCCGGCGTCGACGCTGCCGCTCGGCGCTCTCGCATTCTTCGCGACCTCGCCGACGTTTTTCGACAAGGCGCCATGGGGGGACTACCTCAAGAACGCGCGCTCTGCCGGGTTTGCGACCGTTCCCGTGGTGGATCGAAAGGTAAGAAGGAGAAGGAGGAGAAGAAGGGGAGAGAAAGAAAGAGACAAGGAGATAGAAATTGGTCCGATCTCAACGTTGTTCAACTCACCTCCTCCTCTCCAAAAAAACCTTCACCTCCACCACTTTAACCGCAGCCTCTCACCACCTTCCTCCTGGGCGAGTACGACGGCGCCGACCACCTGGTCGCGGCGTCGGAGGCCTTCGCGGCAGCTGCAGCTATTCTCGCGCCGGAAGGGAGGAAGAGGAAGCTCGAAGGAGGAGACGAGGAGATGAAAGCAGAAGAACCCGCCTCTGCTGCTGCCGCCGCTCCCTCTTCTTCTCTCGCGCCTGCGCCCGCGCGCGCCCCCTCCCCCTCCTCGCCCCTCGACCCCCTGGCCATCACCCGCTCCCTGGAGCTCAGCCTCAGGGACCGAAACTCGCAGATGCTAGCCGCCGCTGCTGCCAGAGGGGGAACCGGAGGAAACAAAGTCGGGTTCTCTGCTATCCTGGAGCAAGCAGACAAGGCAGCGGCGGCGGAGAAGGCGGCCAGGGCCCGCAGGGCACTGAGCGGCAGCAGCGGCGGAGGCGCTGCTCCCGTATCGTCGCGCTCCTCTGCGGCGGCCCGCCTGGGACAGATCTCGGCGCTCCCTTCGCGCCGCTTCGAGCGCGACCGGGGGGCGGCGGCGGGAACAGCGGGGGCGGGAGGAGCCGGAGGGACAGCGGGGGTAGGAGCAGCCCCCGCGGAGGGCCTCGCGGAGTTCGACGAGCTGGGCATCCAGCTCTACGGCGCCCGCGCGGCCAAGGCGGCGGCGGAGGCTGAGGCGGCGGCGGCAGCAGCTGCGGCAGCAGAGGCGGCGAAGCGGCAGCAGCGAGAAGCGGAGGCGGCTGCGGCGAGACAACAGCAACAACGCTCCGCCGCCCCGAAGAGAAAGGCCGACGCCGCATCCGCAGCCGCCCCTTCTTCCTCCGCCTCCGCCGGCCCCCCCGGCGTGAGCGGCGGCCTCCCCATCATCGTCGTCCCCGCCGCCGCCACCGCTCGCCTCAACATGATAAATGCGCCGGCCTTCTTCTCCAAGGGTGTCTTCGAGCACCCCGATGCCCTGAGGGCATCGGGCCACAAGAAGAGCGCCACGGCCGTGATCGAGAGGGAGGTGGCCAGGGAGACGGAAGCCGGGTCGAGCTCCTCGCAGCAGCAAGGAGGAGCTGGAAGAGCGGCTAGAGCTGGAGCTGGAGGTGGAAGCGGCGCCGGAGGAGGAGGAGCTTCCAACTCTGCTCCGCAAAAGTATTTCATAACTGACAGGACAGACACCTTCCGCTCCCTCGACTGGTCCCGCGTCGTCGCCGTCGTTGTTTCCGGGGCTGCCTGGCAGTTCAAGGGCTGGCCTTTCAAGGGGCTCAAAGAGGGGCACACCGTCGACCTGTTCAGCAAAGTGGCGGGGGTCTTTGTCGGGTACGGCGACGAGGAGCCTCCGGCGGCGGTGAAGACCTGGAACGTCTCGCGGCACTTGCTGCACCGCGAGGCGCGGCACAGGGACCGGAGCGTGGCTTCGGCGGTGTGGAGGGCGGTGGACGCGATGGGGGCGAGCAGGAGGGCGCGGGCGCTGGGGTGAAAGGGAGAAGAGAGAGAGAGAGAGAGAAGGAAAGAGAGAGAGAGGGAGTTGAGTTTTTTTTTTGTGTGTAAAATTGCCGCTGCTTCCTTCCGCTTCCTTCTTCTTCGCTTCGCTTCGTCTTTGCCGGCATTTTGTCAATAAAAATGGTTGTTTGCTTGTGTCACACTCTTGATATCTCTTACTTTCTCTCAACGAAATAAAAATAGAAAAATAGAAACGGATTCGCGGGGGTAAAAAAATAATGATGAACAAAGAAAAAAAAGTTGAACGAAAAAAAAAAGAAAAAAGTTAAAAAACTCTCTCTCTCTCTCTTTGCCCTCTCTTTCTCATTCTCTCTCTACTTGAACTCCAGCAGCATGTGGTTGTCCGCGGGCAAGCCGCAGCACGCCCTCAGCACGTTCTCGAGGGCCGCCCTCTGCGCCGCCAGGGCGTTGACGACGGGGGCCCCCTCGGGCACTAAGGGCGCTTTCGTCAGATAAGAGAGCAGCGCCGCGACCGGGTGCAGCGCGCGGAAGTCCTCGTCTTTTCCTTCCTCCTTCAGGGAGATGCGCGTCAGCAGCTCGGCGACGATGACGAGGTCGAGGATAATGGGGGCGGCCAGCAGGGAGTCCTCGCAGGTGTTGTGCATGACGATGGTGGACTTGCCGCCCTGTTTGGAGGGAGGGAAGAAGTTGAAAAGATAGAGAGAGAGAGAGGAAAAAGGTTAGAAGAAGAAGAAGAAGAAAAAAACCCGAAATCGAAAAAAAAAGAGTAAAAGAGGTTGAAAAGAAAAACTCCCTTCTTACCATGAAGATCTCGCTGGTGTACTCGTCCATCGCCCTCTTGGAGTCCCCCACCGCCGGCACGTACTTGATGACGACGACGTGGTCCGGGTGCTCCCCCTGCTTCGAGTAGAGCAGGTTGTTGGAGTGGACCTGTATTTTTTTTTGAAAGTTTTTTGTCGGTGAGTTTTTCTCTTCTTTCTTCTCTTCTCTTTCTCTTTCCTCTCTCTCTTCACTCCTTCTCTCTTCTCTTTCTCTTTCCTCTCTCTCTTCACTCCTTCTCTCTTCTCTTTCTCCTCTCACCATGTCGTCGACCACGTTGGCCTTGGAGATCTCCTTGCTCCTGAACGTCTGCGGCGCCGAGAGGTTCATCCCGTCGTTGTTCCCCAGGTGGTTGTACGACACGATCGACGTCGGCTTGATCCCGGCTCCGACCAAGAAATCCACGAGCACGCTCTTCATCTTGGTCTGTCCCGACTTGAAGTCGTCCCCTCCGACCAGGACACCTTTTTCGACGGCGAGCTGGAGCAGGCCGGGGACGAAAGTGTTCTGCGGCGAGCCGTTGATGAAGGGGCAGCCTTCCAAGACGGAAGCGGCGGCATACAGCTGCGAGGGGGCGACCTCGGAATGGTTTTCCTTGACTGCTTTCAGAAAGTTTTCGGGGGTGTCGTTGACGCCCTCGATGATCTCGGCGTAGCGCTCGGTGTTGGCGGTCCAGAGCACGATGACGGATTCGACCTGCGGGAAGGTTTTTTTTTTGTTTTATAGAAAGAAAAGATTGGAAAAGAAAAGAGTGAGTTTTTTTTCTTCCGTTTGTCTCGACCTCGACCTCTTCCCCCGCGAAACCCGAAAAAAAATGAAAAGAAAAAAACAAAACACTCACCCCTCGCTCCCTCTTGAACTCCCTGATGTCCTCCCTCAGCTTCTCCAGCTGCTCCTGCTTCGTTCCCGCGATCACGTTGTCTGCCCTCTCTCCCTGGTTGGCGGCGATGAAGTTTCCATCGTGAGCGCCGGGCAAGGGAACCAGCGGCGCCATCATTTCGACCAACTGCTTCTGCAGCTCCCAGTCGATCACCTTCGCGCGCTCCATCGCGTCTGCCAGGTTCAGGCCGGAGATGTCCCAGCCCCCTAACTCAATGTCGTTGGGGTGGACCATCGGCAACAGGGAAGAGACCGGCGCGTGGGCTTCCTCGCCGTTGACGTTGCCAACACGGACGGTGGCGGCTTGAGTCAAGGAGCCCCAGTAGTTGGGGGTGCGGAGGCCGTCCTTGGTCATCCAGGTGATCCCGCTGTTTTTGTTTGTTTGTTTTTTAAAATTTGAGATTGCGATTCAGCAGAGAAAGAGGCGTCGGTGAGTGCAAGCGCGGGGGGGATTGGAGGGGTGGAAGGGGGTTGAGAGAGAGAGAGAGAGAAAGAGATTTTTTTCTTTCTTCTTCTCTCTCCTTCCGTTTTCTCTTCGCCGCTTGCTGAGAGGAAGCTGAAAGCAAATTCAAGGTTCGAGAGATCATTCAAGGCAGGGAAGATGGGGCCCCGCTTTGGGGCTCCACCCGTCTCCGATCCCCGTTCTCTGTCGCTGGATGACTAGGAGAAAGACGGTGGACGAGCCCAATGTGGGGAGGAGAGGAGGACGAGGGGGATGCTTGGAGCAAATGGCGGGCGGCGCGGAAGAAGAAAGAAGGGAAGGAAGTCGCCGCTCGCCCGCCGCCGCTGCCGTCGCTCTTCGTCATCGCTCATCGTCGTCGGCGCTGCTGTTTTTTTTTCTCTCCAACTCTCTTTCTCCATCGCTCTCTCTCCTCGTCTCTGTCTTCCCCTCTTCCCCACTCACAGCTTGTTAGCGAGGATGCCTGCCGTGACCGTCGAGCCGTTGTTGCCGCCCCAGCCGACGAGCATGACGCTGTTTGTTTTTTAAGAGAGAGAGAAGGAAGTTGGAAAAGAAAGATGAGAGTTAGCGTCGTCGCTCTCAACGGTCGTCGTCGTCGTCGGCGAGAAGCGAGAGCTTCATCTTGCGCGCTCGTGTGAGTCTTTTGGCCCCCTTGCAGCTCGCGCTCTTTGAGTGTTCTCGCGGAGACAAGTCTTCTGAAGACAGCGCCGGTCGCTGTCAACAGGAAAAAGATCCCCAGCGCGCGCGAGAGAGAGCAGTCGATGACGATGACCACCGGCCGCTCCGGCAGATCTCTCGCTCTCGCTTCTCGCTCAGGCGCTTGCTCGACCCCCCTTTCATCGCTGCCGTTTCCGGGGCAAAGGCCCCCTTTCTCTCCTTCCGCCAGCGCCACGGGCTTCTCGTTGACGCGAAAAAGCCCCAGCACCGACGGGAGAAGCGTGAAAAAGCCGGGAAAAGACACCCAAAAAGCAACACTCACCCGAGCTTCGGCACTTTGGTCTTGGTCCGGAACGAGAAGCGCTGCTTCGTCGGGCGGATGACCGGCTTTCCCCCTCCCGCGCCGCCGCTCGGCATCTCGATGCGCGTGGTCTCGTAGTCGTACGAGGCCTCGATCGCGTCGGCCGTGCGCGTGAGGTTGGGGGAGTCGACTTCGAAGTCGGAGAGGAGCATGGTTGGTTGGTTGAAAGGGAAGAGAAGAAGAAGAAGAAGGAAAGGAGAGGAAGAGTTTTTTTTTGTTTGACAAGCGAAAAATGTGAAAAAAATCGAAGAAAAACTCTACCCTGAAAAGAAAAAACGGAAACGGAAAAACCTCAACAACTCGCGCTCTAATCTCTCTCTCTCTCAAACGTAAGCAGCTGCCGCCGACGCAGCAGAACCAGAAGAAGAAGAAGAAGCCAGCGAGGAGAACGCAGCCCAGAGCCTCTCGACTTCGCTCCCCCTCCTCCTTTGCTGCCTCTGTCTCTGCTGCTCGTTTCCGAAAGCGGCAGCAGCCGGAGCCGCAGCTGTTGCAGCCTTCTCCTTCCTCTCCTTCTTCTTCTCCGAGGCCGCCGAAGCAGCAGAGGCAGCTGCCCCGAGCGCCCTCTCGGAGTACTTGGCCGTGGTGAAGCGGAAAAAGTCCCTCCACGCGAGCTCCCTTTTCGCGGCGGCAATAGCGACGACAGCAACAGGAGACGAATTGGAGGAAGAAGAAGAGCTCGACGAAGAGCCCGAGCTCGAAGAAGAACCCAAGCTCTTCCTCGAGACCCCCTCCACCGCCTCCAGCGCCCTCCGCGCCGACAGGCACCCGGTCGCCAGCCAGGGAGACAGCGCGGACGCCAGAGAAGGAGGGGGAGAAGAAGCGGAAGAGTTGGAACTGACAACGCTCTGAACCCACTCATCCAAAGCCTTCACCGCTGCCTTCTCCCCTCCCTCTGCTTTCGCGCCCGCGGCCGCCCCGTCTCTCGAGCAGGCTGCCGAGAGCGACATGGGGATCGACAGCTCCTCGTCGGTGGGGAGGTCGCCCCTGTCGGCCGGGGTCGTCGCGGGCAGGCCCGGGAGCTCGGAGGGCGAAGAAGAAGACGAGGAAGAAGAGGAAGAAGAAGAGCCAGAGGAGGAAGCCGTCGAAAGAGCAGCGACAGCCTTTTCAAAATCGGCAAAGGTCGAAGGCGTCCCTTCGACGCCTCGGTCTCCCCACCAAGGGAGCGCCGCGGGGCTCACCGCCGTGCCCCCGCACACCAGCTCCAGAGAAGCATTGGATTTGTTATTCGAAGATTTGTCTCCCTTTGTGCGGAATTTCGAGAGGGCAGCGGCGACGGCCTTTTCCGTTTTTTTATCGTCGAAGCTCGCCTCCCCCGCGGCGACGACGGCAGACGCCCCCACGGCCGCGGCGAGCTCGGGAAGGACCTCCGCCGGCGCGCCCGTTTCGACCACCAGGTCGCTGCCGAGCTCCCTCAGCTTGGAGCGCATCTCGGCCACGGCGGCGCGTAGGAAGCGGGCCCTGTAAGGTCCCGCCTTGCCCGAGCGGTAGTCCGAGGGGTCGAAGACGAAGACGGGCAGCAGAGACTTTCGCCCCCCATCGCTCGGAGCGGCAGCTCCGTTGTTGTTGTCAGCTCCTCCATTTTGTCCGTTTTTCTTCTTCTCGGCCCCGCTCTCGCACCGAGCGAGCGCTGCCTCGAGCGCCGGGCTGTCGTGGAGCCTCAGGTCGCTGCGAAGCCAGAGCACGACCGCCCCGGAGCCGCCGGCGGCGCCGAATCCCGGGGCGCGGCTCTTGGGGGTTTTCGAGGAGAGGGAGGGGGCGGGCGAGGGCGTCGAGGCGCCCGCGGGGCGGCAGAGCAGGAGTGAAGAGGAAGTTGCTTTTGCTGCTTTCGCTCTGGAATTGGGGTTCAGGACGACTTTCGCCCGCGACAGGAGCCTGGAGAAGGCCGAGGCGGGCTTGGAAGGGAGGAGGGCGCCTGAAGGGAGGAGGAGGAGAGAGGAGGTTGAAGAGAAGAAGAAGAAGAAGAAGAAGAGGAGTCGCTTGGTTTTTCGTTTGAGCATTCAGATCGAAAACAAAAGGAAACTTTTTTTTTCCGCCGTTTGAAGTCTGCCTTTTTCCTCTCTCGATTTCGATTCAACTCACCGTTGTTGCGGGCCAGGGGCTGCGAGAGCGCGACTCGGGGAGGAGGGGGCATCTCGATTTTCGGGAGGCAAAAAGACGGAGAAGAGAGAGAGAGAAAGAGAAGCAAAGGGCGAAAGAAGGGCGATCGAAGAGGCAAATAGCGAGAGTGAAGCGAGTGAGATTTCAACGAAACATTTTTTCTTAGAACCCCCCCCCCCCGCTTCCTCACTCAGCCTTCTTCGAGCTCAAGCACGCATCAGCAGCAACGCCAGCGCATGCGCCTCTCAGCAGCAGCGTGCTCTTTCGCAAGGACAAGCTTCCGAATCAGCAGCAGGAGCCTTCGACTTCCTTTGTTTTCTTCTTCTTCGGCGGCGAAACTGCCAACGACGGCGGCGGCGACGCATCTCCATCTCCTTCGTAATCGGTCTCGCCAGTCCCCTCCGCCGCGGCGTATGGCCTCTTTTCCCTCCACCATTTCCGCCGTCGCCGCATCACCACCGAACGAAGCCGCCCTGCGATCCTGGGAAGAAGCCGATCCCGTCCTCTTCGCCGCGCACCCGATCCCCAAGTCGACGATCTTCGCGACCTCGCCGCTCTCGTTCGCGTTTGTCAACCTCCGTCCCGTCGTCCCGGGCCACGTCCTGGTCTCTTCCAAGAGGATAGCCCCGCGCTTCGCCGACCTGAGTCCGGAAGAGGTCTCTGACCTGTGGATCCTGGCGCAGAAAGTGGGGGAAGTCGCGGAGAGGAAGCAGCAGAAAGAAGAAGAAGAGGAACGAGAAGAGAAGACTTCTTCTTCGACCTCTCCTCCTCCGTCAGCTTCCCCTTCTCCGCCTCCTTCCGCGCTCACCTTCGCTCTCCAGGACGGCCCTTCGGCAGGGCAATCGGTCCCTCACGTGCACGTCCACGTCATCCCTCGCGGGGGAAGAGGGGACAGGTTCCTGGGAGAGGCCGAGAACGACAAGCTCTACCCGGAGCTGCAAAGAAACGGCGAAGGTCTCTCCGAGGAGCTGGCAGAAAGCGAAGGAGGACGGAAAGGGAAGAGTTCAGCCGTTCCCGTTCCCGATTCCTCTACGACAGAGCGCAGGGACAGGACCTTGCAGGAGATGGAACAGGAGGCCGCGGCGCTGAGGGATCTGTTCGCAAAGGCAGTTTGAAAAACAGCAAAAAAAGAAAATGCGAGCGGGGCGCCTTCTTCGAACAACGAAAACAACGACGACGACGACGACGACGACGAGAAGAATGACCTCTCCCAAAGAAAAGCAAAGGTCCCGCGCTCCCTCTTCTTCCTTCGCTCCTCCTCGAACCGCCTTCGTGGGCCAGATGGAGGTGACCCCCGCGGGGGAATACCACGACTCCGACTTCGACTGGGGCGAGCACGCGAGGGAGGCGCGGTCCCTGCTCGAGGCGAGGCTGAGGGAGAGAGGGAGAGAGAACAGGGAGAGAGAAGAGGAAGAGGAAGAGGAAGAGGAAGAGGAAGAGGAAGAGGAAGAGGAAGAGGAAGAGGAAGAGGAAGAGGAAGAGGAAGAGGAAGAGGAAGAGGAAGAGGAAGAGGAAGAGGAAGGAAAAGAAAGAGAGCACGAAACAGAGGAAGGAGAACACGAAGCAGAAGCGGAAGGGGAAGAAACTTCGAAGAAGCAGCCCGACTACCTCTCCGCCTGGGAGTCCTTCCACTCCAGGGACAACAGCTCGTCCCGCTTCTACAAGGAGCGCCGCTACTTGACTCTGGCGTTCCCGGTTTTAAGAGACGGAGAAAGAACGAAACACGTCTTCGAAATCGGGTGCGGAGCGGGTTCGGCCCTTCTTCCGGTTCTTCGAGCAAACCCTTCGGCCGTCGTCACGGGCTCCGACGTCTCTCCCACGGCCGTGAGTTCGTTTCTGGAGGCCGCGCGCTCTTCCGGTCTCGACGAATTCGCCGCTGAAGGAGAAAAAAGCGGCAAAAGTCGGATCGCCGGCGCGTTTGTCCTCGACGCGACCGCGAGCGACGCCCTGGGGAGTTTGCGCTGGAGGAGGAGGACGAGTTGGCGGGGAGCGCGGGGGTGTAAAAGAGAAGGGAGTGAGGTGAGAGAAAAAAAAATTGAAGGCGAGAGCGAGTTTTTTCTTCTTCATTTTTTTTTCACTTTTTCCTTTCCTTCTCTTTTCGCTTGCGAGTTCTCGCTCCGCTTCGCCTTCTCTCCCTCTTCCTTCTCCGAGATGGAGGAGGACAGAGATGGCCCTGACGTCGTCTCGATAGAGCGGAGGGATCCAGAACAAGCAGCAGCAGAGACAGGAGCAGCGAGAGCAACGGCGACGACGACGACGATGAAGGACGATGCGTCTCGACGAGCGGCGCTCGCCGGCGTCACCCCATCATCGTTTCCTCTTCTTCCCTCTTCCAGCGGCGCCGAGCTGCAGCACCAAGCGCAAGCATCCGCTCCCTTGCCGCTCCTCCTAACAAAGAACCAGAGGCACAAGCTGCGACAGAAGCGGTGCCGGCTCGCCAGGAGGCTGACGATGCAGGTGAGGAAGAAGCGAGAAGAAGAAATGTCGAGAGGCGCGTCGAGGAAAAAAAACTTAGTCAAACTTCGAATGCCTCTTCTTGCCCCGCTGTAGCGGCCGTTTCCCTCGACTATATCGCTCTTTCTCCTTCACAGAGCTAGATTCTGACTAAAACATTTCTATTAAAAAACAACAAAAACAGCAGGGAGACAGCACGGAGGACCCGCTTGTCGTCGCCGATGTTAGGACGCCGACGGCGGCGACGGCGGCGACGGCCGCCGCCGCCGCGGCGCTGCCTCTTGCTCTCTCCGCCGCCGGCGGGCTGAAGCAGCTTTCTCCTCCGGCTCCTCTCCTGCTCCTGAGCGGCGGCTCCGGCGCTTCGACTCAGGACCGCGTGGCAGTCCTCGCGAGCGGAGGGAGCGGCGGCGACCGAAGCAGCGGCGGCGGAGGAGCGAGGGGAGAGGCGGCGGCGACGGCGACGACGGCGACGGAAGCGGGAGCGGGAGCGGCGGCCGGAGAGGAGCGCTCGTTCCCTCTCTTCCAGCTTCAGCGGTCTCGCCACACCAAGTTCGACGAAGACGACGACGATGACGACGATGACGAGCGCAAACAGGAAAAGGTCGATGAAGAGCCGGAGCAGCAGCAGCAGGGGAAGAAGAAGAAGAAGCGGCGGCGGCGCTCAAACGACGACGACGAGAAAGAGGAAGCAACAACAACAGCTCCTCCTCCTCCTCCCGCTCCTCCTCCCGCGGCCCCCTGCCGCCTCGACCTCTCCCTGGCCGCTGCGACCATCGCCGTCGCCCTCAGGGCACCCTCCTTGGATCCCTCCGCGAACGAGTGGAGTCAAGGAACGAGGGAAGGGAAGAGGAGAGCCAAACTCGAGAGAGGGCCTGCGCCGAGGGGTAACTATTCCCGCTACTACGGCTACCGGCTCACCCACCTCTTCTCCGCAGCTTCTCCGCATCCTTCTCCGCACCCTTCCCTCCTCCTCTCTGCGGCACACGATGCCCTCTACGGGCCCGGGGCGGCAGACCCGCGCCTGCGCTCGCTGCTGCCTTACCTCGGGCTCTTCCGCGGCCGGCGCCTCCTCGACGTCGGCTGCAATGGCGGCGTGCTCACTCTCGCGCTCGCCTCTGCCGCGGGCGTCTCTTCGGCCCTCGGGGTCGACGCCGACGCCGGTCTGGTGCGATCGGCCAGGGCGAGGTGCCTGAGGATGCGCGGGAGCGCCGCGGCGTGGGAGAAGGGGCTGCGGGCGGGCAAAGAAGCGCTGGAGAAGAGTTTGAACTCGACTCCTTCAAACTCTTCTTCTTATCCTTCTCTTTCTTCTTCTTCCCTTCTTTTCCCGGAGCCCGGGGGCCGGTCGCTGGCGGGAAGGCGCGCCGCGGCCCGCGCCTGCTCCCGCGCCCTCCGCGCCACCTCGTTCAGGCACGAGGACTTTGTGGCGAAGAGCAGCGAGGGCGAAGGAGGAGGAGGAAAAGAAGAAGGAAAAGAGCAAGAAAAAGAAAAAGAGCAAGAGCTCTTCGGCGCGGCGGTCTGCCTTTCGGTCACGAAGTGGGTCCACCTCCATCACGGCGACGCCGGCATCGAGCGCCTGTTCGCTCGCCTGTCTCGCTCCCTGAGCAAGGGGGCGCACCTGGTGCTGGAGCCGCAGCCTTGGAGGTCTTACCAGCGGGCGGTGAGGAAGAAGGGAGTCAGGGAGACGTTGCTGCTCTGCTGCTCCTCTTCGAGAGACGGAAACGAAGACGAAGACAACAACGCCTCTCCTTCTTCTTCTGCTCCTCCGAGTCGCTCCCTCGCCTCCCTCAAGATTAGGCCCGAGGACTTCGTGTCGATCCTGGAGGAGCCCAGGCACGGCTTCACGTTCGTGAGGTCGCTGGGGGCGCCCGAGGGGGCAGCTCCCGGGTTCGACAGGCCCCTGCTGCTGTTTCGGAAAAAGTGAAAAAGATGTTTCTTTCAACATTTCGACCTCTCTATTTCTTCTCTTTTTTGTTGTTGTAAAACCACTTGTACTTTTCTTCAAATTGATAAGAATATGAATTAGTTGTTTTGTTTGCATCTGTTTTTAGGAAGGGGCGCGCGCGGGGAGCGCCGCTGCCTCCTTCGTTGTTTTTGGAAGTGCTCTAAAAAATCAAAAGTTAAAAAAATCTATTTCTCTCTCGTTCGTTTCGTTTTCGTTTTCCGTTCCTTCTTCTTTCCTTTCATCCGCCCCCGCAGCACTCGCACGCGTCGTCGACCGTCAGCACCAGCCTCGGAGCCTCCTCGCTGGCCTCGGCGGGGCTCCTGTGGACGGCGCCGATCGCCAGGAGCGACCGCGAAGGAGGAGAACTGAGACGAGGAGGAGGAAGAGAAGAGGCTTGAGGTTCGTTGTTGCTCCGGCCGAAAAGCCACGGCCGCAGAGGGGAAGAGCTTGCTGCTGCTGCAGTTGCCGCCGCAACTCCCTCCTCGGCGCCCTTTACCGCGGCGGCCGACGCCTTCCCCTTCAGGAACAGAAAGTCGAAGGGATCGGCCTGGAGGACCAGCGACTCGTCGACAGGGATACCGCCGCCGGATCCGTTTTCGATTTTTTCCTTTTCGAACTCTCCGTTTTCTCCGTTCTCGCGCCGCCCTTCCGCCGCAGCCGCGTGCTGCTCCCACCTCCTCCTCCATCTTCTCTCCCTCCTCTCCCTCGCCTCCGCGGCGCTCAAGACCGCCTGCGGGGGGGCGAACAGCGTCCCTTTGCCCGAATAGGTCACCAGGCAGCGGCACCCGACCCAGTCCGAGTGCCAGAGAGGGCAGCTCTGCCTCGAGATGAGCTCGAGCTTGGCCGAGAAGTTCGCGGCGAGGGGCAGGGCCGAAGACAGAGCGGCGGTGGCCGAGAGGAGGTCGCTCTTCACGAGTGCCGCGAGCTCCGGGTTGCTGCCCGAGACGGCAGAGGCGAGGGCCTGGGCCGCCGGTTCAGGGTCCGAGACGGAGACGACGGTCTGTTTTTTTTTTTTTTTTTTTTTTTTGGTGGGGTGTGTGGGGGGGGGGGGGGGGGGGGGAAAGGGAAAGAGAAGAAAGAGAGGGGAGGAAAGGGGGAAGAAAAGGGGGGGGGGTGGAAGAGGAAGAGGAAGAGAGAGAGAGAGAGAAAGGTGAGAGAAATGAGGGCGTGTGTCCGGCCGCGGGCACGGCTCTCGCTCTCCACACGCCTCTCTCTCTTTTTCTTTCGAAGCTCTCTCTTACCTTGACGATTCTCGCGCCCCCCATTAGATCTTGGACCGATGGGATCTCCACTCGCGTATCTCTGCGTTTCTCGTGGACGATGAGGACGTCGCGGTCCGGCAGGGAGCGAACAGAGTCAGAGACGCCGTAAACAGTTTTCGCCGTCGTTGTCGAGGTCGAGATCGACGACGCATTCGTCGTCAACGTCGTCTTTGCTGTTCTCAATTGCGCCGTTCCGCGTGCGCTGCACCCGCGCTGCACCTGCAGAGAGAGATATTGCATCGCGGGAGATCGCAATCGAGCGCTTTTTCTACGCGGGGAACAGGGGAGAGACTTCGAAAGAGAGAGAGAACAAGTTTTTTTAAATAGTAATTTCGAAAAAAACGTTCGACGTTGGTCGAGCGTTTTTTCGTTTATCGTTTCGTTTTCATCGTTTTTTTTCCTCGTAACGAAGAGTCTTTCTAGTAGGCGTCGCGCAAACCTTTCTTCTCCCTCTGCGTTTAAGCACAGCGAGCACTCCAGCGCCGCGACCAAATTAAAATTAATGAACAAAAAAGAGATGAACAAGGCAAAAAAAGATCACCACTCTATTATTGTTGTTGTCGTTGCTGCTGCACGCAAGCGCGCCGCCGCCGCCCAAAACTCTCGACTCAGAGGTCGAAGAAGGGAAGGGAGGAACAACCGGAGAAAGGGGGGGGCAAATCATTCAAAAAGGCCACCAAGTTTTCCCACCCCCCTTGGTTTGATGAGGATGATGGGGAGGAGGAGCAGACAAACGCGCAGGCAGAGCAGAGCAATGCAACAGCGCGAGGGCCCCCCCAACGTTATTGTCGTTTCATTTTTTGCGTTTTGTTTTTTCCCGTTTCGAAATCGAAAAAGAGAACAAGAAGTCTCTCCCAGCAGTAGATATCGAACCTTAGCACACGGGCGCCACGGCGGCTCCCGTCAGGCCCGTGCCGGCCACCTGCCCGGAGTTGCCGACCGTCACGAACGTACCGGACAGGAACGACGACACGCGGCCGAAGACCGAGAACGACGAGATGGCCAGCGGCTCCGTCGAGGTGCAGAAGGCCGCAGGGTAGGTCTGGGATTGATTTGAGTTTGATTGTGATGTTCGTGCTTGTGAGAAGGGCGCGGGGGGGGGGGGGGGGGGGGGACACAGGGGAAAAAGGAGGAGAAAAAAAAAGAGAGAAAAAAAAAAAAAAAAAG
>Ga0114918_10000156_pt1 | contig 54759 bp, 70 predicted proteins | sample LantaG_FD_87015 | JGI IMG/M metagenome (GOLD analysis project Ga0114918, IMG submission 87015) | Deep subsurface microbial communities from Baltic Sea to uncover new lineages of life (NeLLi) - Landsort_02402 metaG | ecosystem: Environmental > Aquatic > Marine > Oceanic > Sediment | place... | reverse complement strand
TCCGTAACGCTTGGCTTTGTTCTCAGTGATAGACAAGATGAGAGTCTTGCAGCTCAAGAAGGTGTTGCAAATATTGGTGGACACATTGATGGAAACTTTGCGGCTTTGTCTATGGGTTCCCCAGGGAACTTTAAAGAGACCGGGGCGATTGGAGTGCCTCCATCAGATGGTATCGTTGTTCCTGCATGGTTGGGAGATCGTACCGAAGTTGGGATTACGCAAGCATTTAAAAACGTATTGTGGCCATGGAATACTGAAGTTAACCCATAAGGTTGTTTGCAATGACTAAAAAGAAAGTAATTGTCCTTGACGGACAAAGCGCAAAGCCAGTAGATGAAGATAAGAAATTAGTGACGCCGATGAGTCATCCGTCTTTTATTGAATTCCGCTTCATTGAAAAAGATCAAAAGAAGCATACGATGATGATCGGCTTGAAACATATTCTACCAGAAGATATTATTTGGCGAAGGGATAATCCCAGGGTTCCTTCCATGATTTGCCTCCAAGAGAATAATGCATGCGATTGTCCTTTTAATTGCATGCCAAAATTGGCAGAACGGTGTCATTTTCTTTTTGAGCAGTTCGATGACTTGGTTCAGATCTTGATTGTGTTTCAGCGAGAAGAGAAGCCGCTCGAGCGAAGGCGTCCGAGTTCGGAGTATTTGAGGGGTGTTGATGCAAATAAGGTAAAGACGAGAGTCCCCAGACTCTTTGCGGTGCGCGTTTCTCGGGACTTCGATATTCGGATCATGCGGTCGAACTTCGATGGCCTTCAGGTGGCAATGGAGCGCACTCAGAAGGATTTTTTTGAGGTCCCCCTTAAATTCTGGTCATAGAAACTTTAGAGTCTAAAGTTTTCTCCTTTATTTTCCCTTTTTTCCACTAAATTTTGATATTTTCATTTGCCTTGCTCATATACTTTGTGAGAACTTTAAACAAAAAGGAGTAATCGAGCATGTGCGATCGTCGAGTTTACTTTGAGCCCGGTTTTATTGAGCGACTCAGTCGAGATTATGGTTTTTTATTTGAATGCATTGCAGATAAGAAACTACCTGAGAAGAGATTGAAAGATTTGTATGAGGATTTATTTTGGAAGGAGCCAGACGTGGATCGGGATGCGCTACGTATCCTGGCTTCAAAGGAGTTTTATCAGGTTAAGCAATTTCTTGGATTCGCCAAAGGAACCCAGAAGAAGTGGATGTGGTCCATTGTATTAAGAAATCCCAAACGATCAACTGATATGGGATACCTTCTTATCAATGGAGGTACATTTCGCGACTCGTTTGAATCCTATCTATTAGGATCTTATGATAACTCTGTATCTCTTTTTAATGAATGGGGAAGAGTACAGCAAGATAATCTGCGTCGTGGTTATGATGTTCATTTAAATGTTTCGAATATTATGCTGGAACCGCGAGAAAACATGGGTTTTAATCCATATTTTGAAAAAGAGATTTCATCTCATTCGAATGCAGGTCCTCATAATGCCCCAATGAAAAGGGAGTTCGGAGAATTGCCGTTTTACGAAGAGGAAGACCATCTTCATAAATTAAATGAGTCCCTTAAGAAGGACAAAGCCTCCAAGTTTATGGATTAGGAGTTCTGTTTTGATTTTAATCAAAATTAATAATTGCCATTCATGTGTGTCCGGTACGACTGCGGAACTCGGCAACCCTAAAGTAGTCAACTCGATTGAAAAAGCTACTTCATACATGAAGTCCGGGCATGAATTCTCGGAGGCGTTTAAAAAGGGACGATGGGATGGTCGCATTCGCCTCAGTAGTCTTACTCAGGATGGAGATAAACTGATCCATTCTATCCCAACTGGATTAATGGCGTCTGTAATCTCATTTCTGGAAGAAGAAGAGGTCTCATTTGAAATATTGGATCAAAGGATTATCCCGAAGCCACCGACAGAGCCCACTGATGAGTTGAATGGATTTGAGTTGCGCTCATACCAAAAAGACATGGTAAGTTCTCTTACGAGAACCCCTGAAAATGGGAAAACTCTAATAGAATTAAATGCGACTGAAAAGGATAAATTATCAGCCCATCTTGGGATCGATACGCATTATCGAATTCCTGGTATTGGGATATGGTGGGCATCAACTGGATGCCATCAGAAAGGGCAATCTATCACGATGTTTGGTGGTGGATTAAAACTCGTTGAAGACATTGTTCCTGGTGATTATCTGATGGGCATGCATGGGCAACCCCGGAGAGTGTTAAAGCTCCATCGTGGCAGAGATACCATGGTGGAGATTCGACCATCTTCGGGTAAGTCTTTTATTGTCAATAAAGGACACATCTTATCATTAACTAGCGCGGATGACAGCGTGGACACGCCATCGCCTGCTGAAATTCTTAATATCCCAGTTGGGACCTGGATGAAATGGGATGATCCTCGAAAGGTGGCATTCCGGCTATATAGAGTGGAATGCTCTGGGTTAATCCCGAAAAACAAAAGGGCAACTTTTGACTGCTATCCCCTCCCCGAAGATGACTACTATGGATTCTCGGTGGATGGAGATAATCTTTATTTAATGGATGATGCGACGGTTACTCATAACAGCGGGAAGACTGTGGGTGCTATGGCAATTATTGCCAAACTTGGCGTAAAAACACTCTTTGTTGTTTATGGAAATACATTGGTACTGCAAACATGGAAAAGATTCAAAGAAGGTCTTGGGCCATGGATGGAAGACAATCAGATAAGTCTTGGTATTGCGACGGAGGGTCAATTTGAGCCCGGCTTTATCACCTGCGCAAGTGTAAGCACCCTGGCTGCGATTGGGGATAGACCCCAGAAGATGGTGACGGACTTAAATAAAAAACTGACATCCTTTAGTTCTATTGTTAAGAAGATGGAAATCCCTGATGAAATAAAAAAGGTCGTCCAGTCTTTAATTCGAAAGTACAAGAAGAAGATTAATAGACCTGACTTGGCAGACGAGTTAATTACTCTGGCTTCTCTTGTGTTTAATGCGTTTGATGTGTATAAGGATGCTTTATCTCCTCAGGTGATGGGCATTATCAACAAACTTGCAAGTTATCCTCATGATATGAGGAAGGCAATTATATTAAGAGAGCACTTGCAAAACTACTTAAACAGCGTTGAATTACTCGTGTATGATGAATGCCATGGTTCTGCCGCAGAGAACCACAACACATTGCTGTTTAATTGTCCATCTTATTACAAAGTGGGCTTAAGCGCGACTCCATTTGGTCGCAGTGATGGGGAGAATATTAAGATAGTGGGAGGTTTTGGACTTCCTGTGTTAAGAGTAACTAACCAGGAAATGAAGGATGCAGGAGTTGTTCCATCGGCATCTATTCATTTTGCCATTATTAACAAGGGGAATATTAAGATACGCCATTATCAAACTGCGTATAAGTATGGGATTATCTATCACAACTTCAGAAACTCTGTGATTATTAGTATTCTCAAGGATATCTATGAGAGAGGGGAGAATGTTCTTTTGATTTTTAAGAATCATGAGCATGGAGAGTTATTGTCTGGTATTCTGAATGGGAACTGGAATGAAGAAGAATTTGACGCCATGGAGTACCTGGGTGGATCTATTGGAAAGATTGATCACATTAGGGTCGATGGTCGAGATAAGAATAAAGTGAGAGAGGCTGCAATTGCGAAATTCAAGGAGCGTGAAGTCCAGATTTTGATTGCTACGGATATTTTTGGAGTGGGCCTAGATCTTCCTGGGCTGGATAATATCGTGAATGCGGCAGGAGGAAAGTCAGTTATCCAGTCGTTGCAGAGGTTAGGGCGTGGCCTGCGAGGAGATGGTCATTTGAAGTTATATGAGTTTGCTGACGGGCATCAAAAGAGTTTAGCAGACCACTCATTAGAGAGGTTGAGTATTTATGAAGGTGAAGGTTGTTTTGATATTATTCCATTCGATCCAATAAAGAGGTTTAAATTAAATGGCTAGAAAGAAAAAAGAGTTGGAAGTGACACCTGTGGAAGAAGTTCTGAGTGTTGAGGCCGTGGTGAAGGCTGATGTTCACAGAGAGGTCGCGCATGTTATTTCTGAATATAACCAGAAGAGTGAGAGGAATATCAAAGAGCACTTTGGGAAAGGTGTAGATGAATTGCTTTCTGTTATTGAGAGAGAATCGACAGACCCTGGATTTGCAGGATTGACTCATGTACCTGATGATGTCGCTCAGGCGATTGCTACGGGATGGCGAAGGCTTCTTGAAACATTGCAACACAGAGGGGAATGGGATGGTGATTTGCCTCAAGGGTTTATTTGCCGCATGTTGGATGATGGAAGTCTCTTTTTAAAGTCCGTTTCAATTCCGAAGGGGATTGTTTTGTGTGAATATCCGGAGACCGCAAAAACTACCCCTGTGGCGACTTATAAAGAAGCCCCTGCGCAACTCCCTCAAGAACCTTCCCAAAGGCATCCCTCTGTACCTGCGAGCACTAATCGAAAGATTGGTATTGATTCCTCAGGAAAAGTCTCCGTAAAAAAGTCTTAAAAGTTTAGAGTCTAAAGTTTTAGCAAGAGGTTTATAATGGTATCCAAAATAACGATTGGGGATGTGCGTGGGTTATTGATGAATGCTGACAAGCGCCCAGTGCTACGTTTATTGGCTGAACTGGACGAAGTATCGCGTGGGTATGCGTTGGCTCATTTGGGGAATGCCGAGGACATTGCAAAGCAAGTGTGGTTGTTGAATGCCACTGATTGGATTAGGGGGGAATATGACATTCTATTGAATCTATGTAAAGATTTGGATTATAGTGGATTTGATCGAGAGTTGCATACTTTTTCATTAAAAATCGCAGAGGATGCCTTGAAGGACTCTAGTAAGAAAACTCATGATAAACAAGGGTGTAAAGTATTGAAAGAAGGTTTGAGTTTTCTTGATTCCAAAAGAAAGTGGATAAACGGGGAGGTGTCGAATAAAGAATTAAGAAAGAGGATATACGAACTTTGGGACGTCTATAGGGCTGCCAATAACCAATCAAATTGGGCTACATATTGGGCTGCATATAAGATTGCATCTTCGGCTGCATCTTTATCTGCAGAGGAGGCTGCATATAATACTATATCCTGGGCTGTATATAGAACTGAATATAGGGATGAAGAAAGAAAGAAGCAGTTAGAGTTACTGGGGGATATACTGGAGGATTCGGTAGGTATCCAAAGGGGGTTTGAGGGAGAAAGTTTAGAGTCTAAAGTTTCAGAAGGAGGTTTATGATGGTGTCTGAAGTAACGATTGGAGATGTTCGTGGGGTATTGATGGATTCTGACAAGCGACCAGTGCTACGTTTATTGCCACAGATGGACGAAATGTCCCGAGGGTATGCGTTGGCTCATTTGGGGGATGCTGAGACCATTGCGGAGCAAGTGTGGACATTAAATGCCACAGATTGGATTAGGATACAAAAGAGAATCTCTAGGGAGTTATGTAAAGCATTGGAACATAGTGGCCTTGATAGGGAACTTCATAAATTTGCATTAAAGATCGCAGAGGATTTTTTGAGATTCCATGAGAAACAAGGGGGCCAAGTTTTTAAAAAATCTTGGGATCTCTTGGGAGTAAAGAGAAGGTGGATAGAGGGGGAAATTTCGGATGAAGAGTTAGCGAAGGCCAGGAATGTATATTGGGTTGCAAATTGGGCTACAGATTGGGCTGCCAATGGGGCTGTATATAGGGCTGTATATTGGGCTGCCAATGGGGCTGCAGATTGGGCTGCAGATTCGGCTGCATATTCGGCTGCATATTCGGCTGCATATAGGACTGCAGTACAAAAGAAGCAGTTGGAGTTACTGGGGGATATACTGGAGGATTCGGTAGGTATCCAAAGGGGGTTTGAGGGGGAAAGTTTAGAGTCTAAATTTTTAGAAGGAGGTTTATGATGGTATCTAAAATAACGATTGGAGATGTTCGTGGGGTATTGATGGATTCTGACAAGCGACCAGTGCTACGTTTATTGCCTGAACTGGACGAAGTATCCCGTGGGTATGCACTGGCTCATTTGGGGGATGCCGAGGACATTGCGGATCAAGTGTGGTTATTGAATGCCACTGATTGGATTAGGGGGGGAGATTATCTAACTGGGTATTTATGTGAAGACTTGGTATTTACTGGGTTTTCTAGGGTGCTCCATGAGTTTGCATTGAAAGTCGCAGAGGATTTTTTAAAATCCCGTGAGAAGCAGGGAGGGGAGATATTAAAAAAATCTTGGGATCTCTTGGGAGTAAAGAGAAGATGGCTGGAAGGGGAAATCTCCGACAGAGAATTAGAGAAGGCCAGGGATGCAGAAGGTTATACATATTGGACTGTAGGTTGGGCTGCAGATAGGGATGCAGTTTCGGCTGCAGATATGACTGCATATAGGTCTGCCGATATGACTGCAGCTGAACTTGTATCAAGGGCAGCAGTTGGGACTACATCAACGGCTACAGATTGGGCTGCATATAGGGCTGCAGTACAAAAGAAGCAGTTGGAGTTGCTGGGGGATATGCTGGATGATTCGGTGGGTATTCAAAGGGGAGTGAAGGAAGAAAGTTTAGAGTCTAAAGTAAAGAAGGGGGATTATGAAAAATCAATTGAATATGTTTATTCAAAGACTATTAAAGAAAGGATGAGGTATGCAATGATTTCAAATTTCGTCGACGGACAGGGTGGAGATATTATTGTATTGGAGGAAGACTCTTACCCTGTCTTGAAGTCTTCAAATTTATCGGTAGACACTGCTTTTGACTTTATCGCCAATGCAGATGGATTTAGTGCGATTGAACAGGAGTTGTCTGATTTATTCGCTCCAGGAGAACTGTATGAGGCTTTACATTTCGCATCAAAGTTTTTCTTTCCTAAGGATCCCCCCGAGGTCAAAAGTTAATGATTGACTCTAAAAGGATTCACCGATAGAATCGGGACAGAGGTCATAGTCTTTTATGGGTCAAGGAATGTCATATTATGTGTAATTTGGGCCAAAAAATCTACTTTTGGAAGTGCTCAAAGGCAGACTCCCTTGAAGGTTTTACTAATGGGTGGACTTGTGTCAATTTTAGTTCCGATTCCGAGGTGATGTTTTTGGTGAATTCTTGGCTACGTTCTCAGGATTTAAAGAAAAGGGCATATCTTAGTAATATTAGTTCATGGATGATACATTCCTCCTTACAGAAGCCTATGCAAGATAGGATTCAAGAGTTGGGATGGTCCTATCACGAGATCCGTCCTCTAATCCTCAAAGAAGATCCAGTATATCGAGCAAGACATAAAAAGACTCATAACTCTAGAGTCAATTTTGCTCCATATGTGTCAAAGGGGATCTCTGATGCGTGCAAGGTTCTTTATATCTCCCATGACGCACCTAAAGAAGTCGTGGATGCTGCATATAAGGTAATGATGTCAATGAATCATCCAGACAAGGGTGGTGATGCTGAGATGTGCGTGAAAATAAATAATGCAAAGGATTTTATTTATAAGGAGCGAGGATGGTAGAACGAAATACGATCCCAACGCCGATGGCTATTAGGGAGAGGCAAATACAGGAAAAGGAGAAGAGGGTTAGAAAGAAAGGGGGGTCTCTGTATTTTATTCAGAGGGAAAAAGAAGAATTGATACGGGCTGTTTGCTCTAACCAAGTGAAATCCAAGTCGCTGGGCAGTGCAGCAAAGGGTAAAGAGGCTGAGCAGTTTGCTGATGAATATGCCAGGATATATGCGTATTATAAGAAAACAAGGGTATTCGATTGGCGTAAAGCATCTATCGAAGGGACCTTCTCGCTGGTTTTATGCTCGCGATCTGTGGCGCAGGCAGGTCTACTGAATGCCACGTATGAAGACTATATAAAATCGCAGTTCTATTGGTTTAATGATTATTTTGAAAGGGCTCCGCGATTGGCAGAGATGGCCAGCGCAGGCGCGATTATTCGCTACCAGAAGTGGAAAGAATTGAATGATAAGGGGTCTATTGTGCCTGATGTGGTGCATCCGGCCTTGGCTGGGACCAAGGTCAATACGAAGGATACTTCTAATCTTCACGTTCTTAAGTATGAAACAATGGTTCTTGAAAGGATGATTAAGGTCTGGGGAAGCGAAGAGGATGTGTGGGATATATGTGGGGAACTTGGGGACGAAGAAGTTTTTTCTGATTCATTTAAAATGACTCGATACGTTTGGAAAAAAATGCAAGATCAGTAATTGATCAAAGGAGCGCACATGAGCGACAAAGATGAGTACAACTTTGACATTGAAGTACAAGAAGATATTTTAAGATTAATGGCTCAGGATAATGATTTTATATCAGCGGCATCGCATTGGGTTAAACCGGAGTATTTCACTGATGACACCTTGAGGAAAACAGCTTCCTTTCTTCTTAGTTTTCATGAGAAGTATCAGATGGCTCCCACGCTTGGGCAATCTAAGACTGAACTAATGAGACAATCCGAACTTGCTAATTCAAACTGGGATGAATTTAGAAAGAGACTTGACTCATTTTATAAGGGGATTTCTCAGAACAGAGACTACACCATTGACGTTGTTTCCCATTTTGCCCAGGCTCAGGCATGGAAAGCAGCAACGCTTGAGGCGCTGCCATTCATAAAGAAGGGGGATTTTGACAAGGTGAATGAGTTGTGGGCGAAGGCGTCAGGCGTTGGCGGGGTGATGGATGCAGGCGGATATTGGTTTTTCGAGACCGTTGATGAGCGTATCCGAAGAAGGGGGGACGCAGAGGATGTGGAATCTGATGTTATCCCGACGGGTATCTTAGAATTGGATGATTGCTTTCGTCTTAAAGGAATTGGACGAGGGGAGATTGGATTGGTATTGGCACCCACCAACGGTGGAAAATCGATTGCCTTAGGGCAATTCGGGCGTCGAGCCATTTGGGAAGGGTACAACGTAGCATTGCTGTCGTTTGAAATGTCAGAGCATAAAATGGCAGATCGGATGGATGCTGGATTTACTTTCACGAAGATGAAGGATTTGGTAAATAATCAGGAGGCACTATTAAAGAGTTTGAAAAAAATGGCGATTCGGTTCAAAGAGAAACTATGGATAAATAGATATCCGACGAAAGGGGCTAGCCTTTCGGATATTAAAAGGAACTTAGAAGGACTGAGAAAGAGAAAGGGATGGATCCCTGATTTGATTATCCTGGATTATGCTGCTATTGTGAAGCCAAATAGACCTCGAGAGAAAAAGCATCTCGAACTCCAAGAGATCTTGGAGGATTTTCGTGGGCTCTGCGTAGAGACAAATGCTGGTGGATGGACAGCGGCGCAGGCCAACAGGGAAGGAGCTGAAGCAGCAATTGTGCGTGGTACACACGTAGCGGGTTCGTGGGACTCTCTTGGCATCTGTGACTATATTCTGACTGTGAATGCAACGGAAGAGCAGATGAAGAATAATGTCATTCGATTATTTTTGGAAAAGAACCGAGATGGGATTGCGAAGGTGGACATTTTTCCTTTGCGTTCTGACTTTGAAAGAATGGTAATTGTAAGGCACAAAGATGCCCCTGGATCCACAGCATACAATATTGGGATTGGTAGTGTGGGGGAGAATAAGGTGGACAGTTTGAGTGCTTCGATGGGCCTTAAAAGTTACACTTTAAAAAAATAAAGGACTCTGTTGATGAAGTTTATCGTATTCTCTGACTTGCATGCTCATTCATTTGATAAGTATTCAAAAAAGACAAAAGATGGCAGGAATACTCGACTGGATGTCATCCTTCAATGCCTTAAGAATATTCGAGATCTCTCGATCGAAACGGGAATCAGGGATATCTTGTTTGCCGGGGACTTATTTGACGCAAAGAATAGGGTTCCAATGATTGTGCTTAATGAAGTATATCGAGAGTTCTCTGAGTGGGAAAAACTAGGGTTAAATGTTTTAATGATTCCTGGAAATCATGATTTTGCTATCAGGACAGGCGAAGAACATGGTTTAACAGTGTTGAGCCAGTTGAATCGATTTATGATTGTGGATAAAGTATCTAAGTTCAGGTGGACGTTGGATACTGGGGAATCTGTCAGAGTCATCGCGATCCCGTATAGGGAACGAATCGATGCGGATTGGTTTGTTTTCGACGAGGAACCCGAAGTCCCGACAATCTTACTGGGTCATGGATTAGTAGAAGGTGCTTGCTATATTCCTTCAGGTATGGCATTGGGTCAGAGTGAGCCTGTGATTGATCACGAAGGTATTTCGACTCGTGACTTAATTATGCTTGATTGGCTAAACAAGGTAGACATTGCTGTGATTGGACATATCCATTACCCACAAAAATTGGGTTTAAATAAACATGTGTTAATCCCAGGGATGCCATGGATTCAGTATCCTCATGAGAGAAATCAGAAAAGAGGAATTTGGATCGCTCAATTAGACAAGAGAAAAGGTGTTAGTTTTGAGCAGCATTGTTATGGGAATATTCCGAGTTTTATTAAGGTGCAGTTAAAAGAAGACGGTGGATTCTCTATGATTGAATCCCCTGTGAATGAATTAGATTTATTAAGTGGACAGATGGTATTGCTGCAGCCTGAGAGCATTGATGTGAACCCGCAGCGAATCATCGATGCTTCAAATTATCTTTATAATGATTGTGGGGTCGTGTTTGTCGATGTCGTAAAGTGTGAACAGGCGTCTTCATTATTGAATGCTCCACGAATTGATGTGTCTTCTATGCAGGACTCGAAAAAGGTATTGGAAAAAGTTTTAAAATCTGGTTTATTAGAGACTGGATCGGAAGACATTGATGAATTGATTAAACTTGGTTCTTCAATTTTAAATGAGGTTATTGAGAATAAGAATATGGGAAATAAAAATGTATTAAGAGAGTGAATATTTATGCCTACTTTATTATTGCAGATTGACAGAATTATATCAAAGGGAAAGATTCCGGTGAAGTATCCCGATGGCTTTAGGCTTTTGGATATGATGCAGTTGGAGTTAATGAGAAAAAGAGCCGAGGAGTTGGATAGTAACTACCTTGGCTTGCTTGAGTTATCGAGGAGAAGTCAGGGCGAACTTGATAAACTGGATAAAGAGAATTCTGTTTTGATGAATGATAATAAGAGGCTCAAGTTTAGCCTCATGGAGCAAGAGGCTGAACTTAAGGGATTGAGAAGTGAGAACCTCGACTTAAAAGGGCAGTTGGATGCACTAAAAAAGAACAAGAGAAAGAAAGACAACGACTGATGCTTTAAGGAGTTTTGTGATGATTATCAATGACAGGTTAATTTCTTCGTTTGCTTTACAGGGTAACATGATTGAGCCTTTTGTAGGAAACCAAGTCCGGTTCAAACTTATTGATGGAAATAAGATTGGCGTCATTTCTTACGGACTGGGCTCATATGGGTATGATATTAGATTGTCTAAATCGGAGTTTTATATTTATGAAGCCTCAGAAGGATATGTGGATCCAAAGGCATTTGATAAAGGCAAACTTCTTAGAAAAATCGAAATCTCCCAAGATGAGAATGGGTTTTTCTTTGAAATCCCTGGAAATTGTGGAGGGGTTGGAGTGGCTCTTGAGAAACTTAAGATGCCAGAGAATATCACCGCGCTCGGGTTTGGGAAAAGCACCTATACGAGGAGCGGTCTTTTTGCGAACATACCGCCGATTGAGGCTGGCTGGGAGGGCCACCTGACCTTATCTTTTACTAATACGAATAAGGTGCCAGTCCGGATTTATGCGGACGAAGGGGTGGCACAGTTGGTGTTCTTTGAAGGAGAGAGTTGCACGATTGCCTACGGGGATCGCGATGGAGGAGGAAAATACCAAGGGCAAGGAGAAGAGGTAACAATCTCCAAGGTGTAAAAACTTTAGACTCTAAACTTTTCAATGCCGGGGATCCCATTGGACAATCAATTAAACCTTGAAGACGAACTTTTACGGCAGTGCGCTAAATTGAAAGGACATGAGGAATTGTCATTTCATTTCCTTTTAGATTGTGCATTGAGAACATTGGAGTTCACGAAGGCTATTCTTGGAATAGATGATTTCCATGAACTTAATGGTATTCTCAAGTGCCAGCGAGATCTCCTAATTGGGAACCCTGTGTCTACTTTGGATTTTTCTTCTATCGATAATGAGAAATCTGATATATATGCATTGATTGACGACAGGTATCCAACTCCAAAATCCAGAAGATCAAGGAATGATTGCTTGAAGTCTGTAATTGAACGGCTTCATGTTATAAACGGTGACTTGGAAAATATACCGATCGAGTTTTATTGTAATTTCTTTTCAACTTTTATTTGTTATTTTATCAGAGACTTAAGTTTGTCGAATTCTCAGCATGACAATGAGTTAATTTGGCAGATTAGGAGAATTCAATGGTTATTAGAGTCCTCTAGTAAAGTAAGCCGCTTATGGTTGCTGTATGGTTCTCCTCCTGTTTTTCGTGCTCCTTATAGCGCACAGATACATTGGAGATTGCCAGAGTTGGTTGAAATGTCTTGTTCTTATGGGTGGGGCATACTGAAGATTAAAAGGAATTTAATATGATTCAGTTGATTGAGATGGAAGGTCGAGACTTCTTAAGTTTCGGCAAGTTCTCCATGAAGTTAGAAAATCTTGGATTGGTCTCTATTAAGGGGGAGAACATTGATTCTTCTGCGGCGAACTCGAATGGAGCGGGTAAGTCTTCGGTCTTCGAGTTTATCCATTGGGTTATTTATGGAAATTCACTGAGGGGTATAAGCAAGAGTGAGATTGTACGCAGAGAGTCTGACAATGGTTGTTGGGGGAAGTTAAAGTTCAGGTGTTATGATAGTTCAGTTTTTGTTATCGAGCGATACTATAAAGATTCTGAGTATCGGAATAATTTATATCTGTATGAGGAAGGTGTAGAGGATAGAGAAGCTGAAAATTTAAGAGGCGAGTCTAAGGCCGAAACACAGGGAAATGTACTGAAGAAAGTCGGCATTTCTTCGGATTTATTCAGGCAGATTTGCTTATTTGGGCAGGGAGGGCTCTCCAGGTTCTCTTCATTGGGAGACAGCGAGAAGAAGAAGTTATTGGAGGAGATTCTTCAGATCTCTGTATATGATGAAGCCGCTGTGTTATCCAGAAAAAAAGCAGCGGAATGCAAGAGAAAGGTGGATGTGCTTACACTGGATTCCACAAGAAACCTCGATGAATTATCCAGGATTAAAGAATTATATGAAAGTTTCCTTGCTGAGAAGGACGAGTGGGCAGCAAAGATCATGAAAGATAAAGAGACTCTCCTATTAAAGATACAAGATAAAGAGAGAGAATATCATACGATAGGAAGGGGCATTGAGGCGTCATTGCCAGATATAGATGAAGGCAAGTTAGACAAGGCGAACAAAGAACTAAAGGGGGTTGTTGAAGAGAGACATGGGATAATGACTCGATTTGAGGGGAAGAAGCATGAACTCTTATTCGCTAAACAAAAAGAGGGGATGCTCAGAGACCAGAAAGAAGAACAGTTAAAAGAATTGGACCAATTACTTTTTGATGAGACTTGTCCGACTTGCAAGCAATCAGTGGACTCAAAAACTCTTCCTGATTTTGATGCCTTAAGAGGTCAGGCGTTCGCTCACAAACAAAAGATTGCAAAATTAGACAAGGTATTGTCTGATTTAGAGTCTGCGAAGACGGGGATATTCCAGGAACTGGATGAGCGCAAGGAATCACTGGAGTCTATGATTGAGTCTATGAATACAATGATGATTCGAAAGAAGCGACAGGACAAAATGCAAGAGTCGAAGATTAAAGAAAGAGATCAATGTTCTTATGAGTTGAATAAACTTAAAGAATTATTGACAAATTGGAAAGATACAGTGTATCCTCATCTCGAGAAAATAGACGAATTGAACAAGTATGTTATGGAACTGAAAGTCAAATGCAAGAGATTGAGTGATGACTTATTCAAGGCGAAGCGGCAAAGTGACCAATTGGGAGTCTTAGGGAAGGTGTTTGGCCCCCAAGGGATTCGATCTTTCCTGTTTGAGAACTTGATACCAGAGTTTAATGTGTACCTAAAGAAGTATTCGGATATTATTTCATCGGGTCAGTTGGTTGCATCTTTGAGGTCTCAAAGCGAGACTGCTAAGGGAGAGTTAAGGGAAAAGATAAATTTAGTTATTGAGACAACAACGAGTGAAGTGTCTTATGACTCGTGTTCTTTTGGTGAAAGACGAAGACTTGATTTACCTATTGCATTCGCCCTTCAAGACATCGCTGCAGCAAGGGGTGTGGGTTTGGGTGTTTGCTTGCTTGATGAAGTATTTGAGCATGTGGATGAGTCAGGTATTTTTGGAATGATGGAGTTATTAAAAGAAATATCAAGAAGACCATTTACAAATACGGTATTATTGATTACACATGATATAGACCTTGCGTGTTCTTTGCCTTCTTCAATTAGAGTGCAAAAGGTAAATGGTGTTTCTAGTGTATTATTGGAGTGAGGTTTGTTATGTCGTTATATATTCGTGGTGATGAAGTGTCTATGGATATCCCGGGTTTGACTTTCATAGGGGAAGTCTTTGACCTTCCTTTATCACATTTCTCAGAGGGAAGCACAGCGCAAGTATTCTCAATTGAAGGACAGGGTGGAGGGATCACTCGAGTCCGATTGAAAATTTTAAATGGTCGCGCCCTTCCTCGTGCGAATCGAATTGCTTCTCATCCCTCTGAAACTCCGGCCTCTCAATCCCCTGCAACGCCTCCATCTGGTTTTTCCACTCCCAAAGATAGATTCATGAATGGAACCGAAGTGCTTCTTCAAGAGGGCGGAGATGCTATGTTCTCTAACATGGACCCACGTCCTCGCACGGGAGAAGATAATCAGGTGGTAGAAGTTCAAGAGGAGAGGGTCGAGCAACCTCTCTTGGGGATGTTTACGGTTTCCATGGGCACGAAGGAGCCTGAGCACACAGAGGCCCCTGAGGAATATGTTTTCTTAAATCAGAGAAAACTGAGTCAACTGGAGGGTGGTGGAGTGGACGAGGAGCCGTCGAAGATGCCCTCTCGCGTTAATCGCAGGAAAAGTCGATACATTAATAAGCATAGTCAGTCGGGCTTTTCTGGGGGCGAGTAAGTGATAAAATTCAGAACATATATTCATCCTCAGCCCAAAGGACGTCCTCGTTTCAATTCGACGACAAGGAGGACTTTTACCCCGGCCTCGACATCTAAGTTTCAAAAGGCGTTTCAATTTTCTGTGTTAAATTTATTAGATGTAGAGAAAGTGGCGCTGCCTATTTTTGGCGAGGGAGTTCCCTTGATTCTCTCTGTGGATTTTGTTTTTTCTAGGCCCAAGCGATTAATGAGAAAGAAGGACCCTGATGGGTTTTTATGGAGACCGAACTCTGAGGATTTAGACAATCTTGAAAAATCGGTAATGGACTCTCTTAATGGTATTCTTTGGCTTGACGATCGACAGATATGTAAAATTAATTCTAGAAAGTTGTACGGCCCCAAGGGATCGGAGTCTTTTATCAGTGTGTGCGTGAGGCGATTAGGTGAACCGCCAGTTTTTTTATGTGATAGCCGGAATAATGCTTTATTTATAAAAGAAAATGAATTAGACTCTCAGGAAGAGGACCTGGAAAAAACTTTAGATTCTAAAGTTTTCAATAAATAGAAGGGAAATGTTATGGATGATAAAAAAAACAAGAGTGAGGCTAAGCCTCCGGTAGAGAAGGAACCTGTTATCCCTAAATGTAAAACTTGCGGACAACTGCTGACTCAGTGCAGATGTACGCACAATGATTTAAAGAAGTGAAAAATGAACGTAGAATTGTTTGTAGACACTCAAAGTTTGTTTTATGATGTCCGAAAAAATTATGGTACTTCTTCTCGCCTTGACTTCTTGCGCCTTAAAGACAACATCTGCAAAGAATGTGATCTTGATGCAGATGATGTCTCCATGGCTACGGCATTTATTGTGAATAAAGGGAACACTTTCCAAGCCTTTTTTAACATGTTGTCATCTTTTGGATACAATGTTTCAATGGTTAATAAGGGTTCTCAGGATATGGAATTTGCGATGTCTGTTGCAGGATCTATAGAGAGAGCAGATACCATTGTCCTGGTGACAGGTAATCGCAAACTCAACCCAGTGATTGATAGATTGCTGCAATCCGGAAAAAAGGTTTATATCGTTTCATTTAAAGAGTTCTTTTCTGAAAATTCAACATATGAATCCAATGAGAATGTGACCCAGGTTGAAATTACAGACGAGTGGATGTGGTCTCAGGGGTAATTTATATGTCTGAGTTGAATGGGCTGAGTTTGCCTCCAGGGGTAACCCCGCAAGTCTTAAAAAAATTAATGGAAAGAAGGCTTACCCTTTGGTCCCAATACAGCGGGGTCCAAGTTGACAAGCATGCTTTCTCATTTGGGCATCATAATTATCTATATCCCATCTATGACTGCAAGAGCGAGAACATGGTGATTATGAAGGCTGCACAGATGGGCCTCACGATCTATATGCTTCTCAAAGCCTTTCACATGTCCTTATTCCCAAAATCATGGGGGTTCAGCAGCCCTATTAAAATCGGGTTCTACTTTCCAGAGGCTAAGGGTATCGGGCGAATTGTAAAAGACCGCGTCACTCCTTTAATGATGTCCTCGCCCGATTTGATGCCTTACTCCAGAGAAGTTCGTCAGGACTTGAAGCCCATAGGCGAGTCTTCTGTATACTTTTTGTATATGGGAGGAACCTCTACTAAGGACTCCGTGCCCCTGAATGCATTGTTTTTTGATGAGGTCCGCCTTGTCGACTTGAACGACATTGAGCAAGCATATCACCGGGTTCTCCACTCCACTCCCTTTAAATATAAGACACATATCTCGACAGCTGGATTGCCAAATGGGGACATCCATCGGCTCTTTATGGAATCAGATCAACGTTGGTTCCATACCGTATGCCAGGGGTGCAAGCATGAACAGATATTGGCATTGGATTTCCCCGACTGTATTGCGATACACCCAGAGCACAGCCCCAGAGCAGGTCAGAGTTATTATCGCTGCAAAAAGTGTAAAGGAGAGATTAGATATTCCAATCTAGGATACTACATTGCTGAGAATCCAAAGTCGGATTCTGCGGGATTCCAAATCAGCCAATTGATTAGCCAGCAAAACACCCCTAAGGACATCCTCACCAGTTTTGACCGAACCACCAATAAGAGTGAATTTTGGAACTCTGTACTTGGACTTCCTTATGTAGACAAGCAGAATAAACCTGTATCAGAAGAAGAACTGGACTCCAATGTCAGCCCCATGCTTGAATGGGGAGAGTCCATTGGCGACAACTACATGGGCGTCGATCAGATGATGGGGCTTAATTATGTCTTTATCATTAATAAGAATGGTAAAGAAAAGAGAGTCGTATGGTTTGAAATCATAGAAGATGAAGATCCATGGAGAAGAACTGGACAGTTGTTTGAAGAATATAATGTTAAATGTGCTGTCGTCGATGCATTACCGAACGCCAACGAAGCTATGAGGTTTGCCAATTACTACGGAAAAAGAGTTTTCCTTGCATATTATGGCGCATATAAAGATCAAGTGCGATGGGAAGATGATCATCAAGTAAAGAAGACTTTGAAAAGGGCGACAAAAGAGACGTATCATAAGTATAAGGTGTTTCTCGATACATACAGAAGCATTGAATATACATTGGATTGCGTCGTCGAGAAAATCTTCCGATGGCCAGATCCGGAACAACATCTTGTCAGGTGTCGTCCCTATAATGGTGGTATCCTTGCTGCTTATCCTATAATGAGGACGCATGCCTACCCGATGCTTGCGTGCCCTATTCGAGAGCATACAGAGTCTGAGGGAAAGGGAATGAACGCAGGGCTAAAGAAGCCAAAAACGCGCTGGAGATTCGTGGGAGTTGACCCGCATGCACTGGATGCTTTGAATTACGCCAACTTTGCCTCAGAGCGAGTTGAAAAAGGCTTCACTTTTTCATTCTAAAAACTTTAGACTCTAAACTTTTTCAAAAAAATATGTCAGTTTTGAATTTTGGTACTCATCATTATCCATGAGCAGATGTTGTTGAATTGGAGGAGTTTTTGATGCAGATGAAAAAGATGTTTAGCCTCACCGCAGATTTAACGAAAGAGGCCCTGGTGGGGCGAAAAATATACAAATTAAGTTGCTGCGAGAAGCCCATGAGGCAAGTAGACCTCAAGACTCATTTACCGAAAGAGAGTCGACCTTTTGGGGTATCTGCAATGACCTTGAAGTGCGTTGTCTGCCATCGACATGTTTCACTTGATACATTCAATGGAGTAATGAGGGAGTATGACGTATTGGGATATATGAAAGGAGATCGGTAAAGTGCCAGTGTATGAAAAGAGTCCATATGGAACGGAGTATAATTCTTTTGCCGAAGACGGTGAACCTATCGTAAAAGTATTGGCTCCAGATGATCTATTGGAGCAGATGGCGAAAGGAATGACTCCTGAGGAGTTGTCTGCTCATTTTAATGCTCCCATTCCGGCGATTGAAGATGCTATCATGTCTATTCCCTTAATGATGTCTTGGAGACGAACTCAAATGACCTCGTCGAGTTTGCAAAAACTTCCGGAAGTTCCCATTCTTTAAAAAGAGGTGAGTTGTGAAAATTGCGTTATTGGGACAGTCTGTAATTAACCCAAACTGGAAATCACTTATCAGCGAGTCCTTTAAGACTTCGCTACTAAACTCGATCCGGGATGAAGAATGGAGAAATTCTCTTGAAGTCTTCTCCACTCGAGTTGAGATGGCTTGCTCCAAATATAAAATCAACTACCCGGAGTTCTTGGAATCAAAGTATCCAATGGATCCATTGTATTTTTCATTAGATCGGAGTATCCAAGAGTCCACTTATGAATCCCACATGTTGCTGACAGCCGCTCAATCAGACATTATTGTTTTCTATGACGATGAGTCCTTAAGTTCTACTAAAGAATCTCTCCTAGATAAGTTAAATGATGCGTCAACAGTCTTTGTCGTATGGCTCCCAGCAGATGAAAACCTGAGAAACGAAGACATTGAAGAACCAGGGATGATTCTGATTAATGGGAACCATGAGAGTTTAATTAGTGTTCTATTGCACTTGTGTGTCAAGTCGGAGATGGAGTAATGGATTCTCAATTTAATGTATTGCATCTAGGTAGGTTTTTTAATTTAAATAAATCTACATATTTGGATGCTCGATCTAGTATTTTTCGACTAGGTGATGAAGATATTTTCATCGATTTGCAATCTCGCGTGAATTATGATGTCGTCTTTATAGAAGTGGATTATTTTAATCCACTTCTTGATCATTTTTCGAAAAATCCGAAAGATCTTCTCAGGCATCGTCTTTATTGTCTTTATAGTTTTAATGATCCAGAGAATGAACGCATTGCATTAAGGCGAATGAATCCTGATAATCACGGGCTATTATTGAAGAATGAAAAAAACAAGTTTTTAGATGTTATGGGGTTTAATGATCCGCTGTTTTTTCTTTCTCGCTCAAGTATCTCCTCGGCTCTTAAAATTATAAAGGAATTTGGAGAATGCAAGTTTATTTAAATCTTCTCCAGGAAGTGATGGCAGATGGTACAGACCGCCCAGATCGAACAGGGACAGGCCGCAGGAGTATCTTTGGCCCCCAGGTGAAGTACGACCTCCGCAAAGGGTTCCCTGTCCTCACAACGAAGAAGGTGTTCTTTAAAGGGGTGGTCGTGGAACTCCTTTGGTTTCTTCGAGGCGACACCAATGTGAAGTATCTCAACCAAAATGGTGTTAGCATCTGGGATGAGTGGGCAGATGACAATGATAACCTGGGGAAGGTGTATGGACACCAGTGGAGATCATTTGGCGAAAACTTGGAGCGCGGGGAGCCCGGGGTTGACCAAATTGAAAGAGCAGTGCGATTAATTAAGAATTTTCCGGATAGCCGTAGAATAGTAGTGACGGCATGGAACCCTGCCGAACTTGAGGAGATGGCGCTTCCCGCTTGTCATTGCTTTTTTCAGTTTTATCCAGATGGCGAATATTTGGACCTGAAGTTATACCAGCGTTCTTGCGATGCATTTCTTGGAATGCCCTTTAATATAGTCTCTTATGCGTTGCTGCTCTCGATGGTTGCGCAAGTTACAGATTTAAAACCGCGTTATTTTATACATTCTTTCGGAGATCTTCATATATACCATAACCACTTCGAACAGGTGGAGGAGATTCTAACCAGGGAGCCCTTGAGCCTGCCTAATTTGTATTTGAATAAAGGGAATAGAACGCTTGACAATTGGTCTCTAGATGATATTAAATTGATTGGCTATGTCTCCCATCGTGGGATTCGAGCCCCAATCGCTATTTAGGAGAGTTGTTGATATGAATGAAGTTGCAAGTTTCTTGACATCAGACGTCGCAATGAAAATCGGGATTGTATTTATTGGACTTTGGGCTTCCTGGGCTCTCTTTCGATTTTTTATAGCAATGAAGGAGTTCTCTTTTCGGATTTCGAAGGAATTTGAGTTCACTAAAAAGCCAAAAGATCCTCAGATGGAAATATTTACTGAAGCATTGAAAGAATTTAAAGATGATTGTTCCGAAGATGGGGAGTATGATGACGAGTATGAGGACGATGATGAAGAAGTATTCGTAGTTCAGTCATACATGGAACATTACGTAAAGGCAAAGGCGATTAGCGTATTTGATCAGATTTCACCATCTATTGATAATATTAATATTAAAATAGATGAGTTGGCTGAGTTAATTGCACGCACTCATGAACACGCATGTGCAGTTGGTTCAAATGTGCATGCAGCGATGGCTTCGACTGCGGACGCTATCGAATATGTAGATGAAGTTGATAGAAAAGTGGACTCTCTTTCAGCGTGTATTAATAAAAGGCAAATTTCAACTCCTGTAAATTATGATTTATGGGAGCATATTATTGAATTGGGTCTTTTATCTGCTCTTGAAAAACTAAAAACACCATCAGAGCATGATAACGTGACGGATAAGAGTTCTAGCGCGATGAAGGAATTGGATACTCTTGCTTTCACTCTTGCGAAAAGCATTGAGAGGAGTCAGAAGAGAAATGGCGATGCCTTTTCTTCTGTTCCTTTTGATAAATTGAACGAGAAAGAAAACCGAAACAACTTTGGGATGATTCAGGAAGAACCTCAGGTTGAATCCGAGAACAAGGTGGATACTAAAGTTCCAGTCACTCCTGAGGCTACCTCTCCCAAGGATGAAAAGATTGGCGTGGTTAGTCCTCAATCAGGCATTATGTTTGATTTCTCCCACTTGGATAAGCGTGTGAGAGAGAATGTCCCTTCATTTCGTGCGTATGCTGACGATCTGGATACCCCGGAGAAAGTTAATCGATATTTGGCTACTTTGAATGAGCAGGAAAGTCTTAAGCAGTATATTTCTGTGGAGAGAGAATTCTCTGATGTTCAATGGCAAAAAATAACGAAAGAAGGATATCGGCCTGATCTCGACAGGGGGCAAAAGGCGAAGGCAATGGTTGACGCTGAAAATAAAATTAACGAAAAAGAATTCAAAAAGGGGTTCTGGCTTGAGCCTCTGAGAATGAAAAAGGTTTATCAGAATAATTCAGACTCTCCAATGAATGATTCATTGTATTTCTGTAACAAGGAGGGTCGCATTATTAGCGCTGGTGTGTCAAGAGGTGAGGGGGTTATTCCAGTAGACGCGACCCATGTATTAATCATCACCAAAGAACGTTTGTCGATCAATGGTTCTGATAAATTCAATGTAAAGATTCAATGGGAAACTCTTGCTCAGGGGGATTCTCTTCCTTCTAAGAAATTTCTATGCTCACTGTCTTACCCTGTTGCTAATATTTCATTTGGAATTCACCATCTTATGCACACAGTAAAGACAAAGATTCAGAATAAAAACGACATGGAATTCATTCTCTTGCGCGAATTTATCGACAATGACACTAGACCCGCTGTGGGATCGTTCTTCGATGTGAATACTGACAAGAAATAGGTTCAGAACAGACACTCCCTTCATTTCACTTGAAAAGATTTATATAAAAACACAATGACCCATTCAAATTAATACGGTTATCGAATGGGTCATTGTGTTTTTTTTTATCCAACGAGCAGAAGCAGGATAATCGATGATAGATTTCGAAGATGGCTCAAGGTGTATGATCTGTTGCGGTGGTTTGCTTAGAAAAACCACTGTTGATGAAGTTATTCGATACAAAGGACAATCAAAAGAATTAAATAATTTAACAGCATATCTTTGCATTGAATGTGGTGATGGATTTTTCGACAAAGATTCTGAAGAGTATATGAGTGAGCAGTTTGAATCTCTTAAAAGAAAAGTAGACAACTCTGAGACATGTTTATCCCCAAAAGTTTAGACTCTAAACTTTTTTCACCCTCTAAACTCAACAGGATTAAATCATGGATAATTATTACTCATTGTATCAGGGAGATGCAGTAGGATTCATGAAGTCATTGGATGACGATACTGCGGACTTAATTATTACGGACATTCCCTATGAGTCAATGGAAAAACATCGAAAAATAGGAACAACCACAAGACTAAAAAAAAGCAAATCATCCAGCAATGAATGGTTTGAAGTTTTTCCAAATAGTAGATTTAAAGAATTTACAGATGAATGCTATAGGGTTCTTAAGAAGAATCGCCATTGTTATCTTTTCAGTGATTCTGAGACTATGTTTGTTTTAAAGCCCCAGGGCGAGGAATCTGGTTTTAAATTTTGGAAACCAATTGTATGGGACAAGATGGCCATCGGAACTGGTTATCATTATAGGGCGAAGTATGAATTTATACTTTTCTTTGAGAAAGGGAAGTTGAATTTAAACAGCAAGTCCATTCCGGATATCTTAAGTGTGAAGAGGGTATGGAGAGGGTATCCGACGGAGAAACCTGTTGACTTGATGAAAATATTGATTGAGCAGAGCACGACGCCTGGAGCGCTTGTAGTGGATCCATTCATGGGTTCAGGGGCAACAGGCGTTGCTGCATTGGAGTGTGGCCGTTCTTTCTTGGGAAACGACATAAGCACCAACGCTACGGATGTTGCTGCAAAGAGAATGGAGCAGTTAGTTAATGAAAGAATTGAGATTAATCGTTGCGATGACAAAGAATAGAGTGATTGGCAAGGGCAATAAGATCCCATGGAGTTTTCCAGAGGATCTTGCAAGATTCAAAAATCTAACGATGGGGCATCCAGTGATTATGGGTAGGCTTACGTATGAATCGATTGGGCACCCATTAAAGAATAGGATGAATATCATTGTATCTAAAAGTGATGATTTTAGTCCTGAAAATTGTATTGTGTGTCCTAATTTCAAAGCAGCATTAAATGTTTCATATTTATTCTGCAAAAATGAGCATGAGGTCCCTTATGTGATTGGTGGATCTCGTTTATATAAAGAGGCATTGCCATATGCGACAGAGTTATACATCACTCATATTAAGGGTGATTACGATGGAGATGTCTTTTTCCCTGAGTATGATGAAGATGAATGGGCACCCATGATGCGTTATGAACATCTCTTAAATATTGATAATGATAATCTGCGGACTCAGACATACGCTCGAGTTGTAAAACTTTAGACTCTAAACTTTCACACTCTCTGATTTTCGTCTTATCCCCCCTTATCCCCCCTTATCCCCCCTTGATGTCCTGTATTTCTATTTTAAAACCAGACAAATAAACCAAGAAAAGCATTGAACGATATCTCGTTGTTGTTATAATAAAATCATTGATAGATGTTCTGTTTTGTGCAGAATATAAAAATGTTTAGATGTGATTTTATTGCAATGGCATAGTGGAGACATTGAAATGTCTGTGAATTGTGGTTTCTCTGGAAATCTATTTATCAATGGGTTGCCTGCTGATATTGCAACTGGTGGTGGAGGAGGAGGGGCAACTGATCATGGGGCTCTTACGGGTCTTCTGGACGATGACCATACTCAATATCATAACGACACTCGTGGTGACGTTCGCTATCACGTAAAGACCAATGCACCTCGATTATTTAGTGGTGTAGCCAACCCTAATGGATCTGTGTTGCCGGATAAGGCAGGAGATCTATATCAAGATACTGACGATAAAATTCTATACAGAGCATCGGATGCGACTAACTCGGGTTGGGTTGCTATCTAATAGTGTTCTGCGTGAAAATATTGATTATCATACTTTTCCAAGGGAGTAAAAATCATGCCATTAGTTACACCAGGACCTCATGGTCAACAACGTTATGTAGGAGAATATGCAAACGACGGTGCTGCAGATGCCGCAATTACCGGAGTTGGATGGGCCATCGCCAACGGGATGGAATATCTAAACACCACCACCAATAAGATCAGAGTTCGCTTGTCTGGTGCATGGACTGATAGCGCTTCGGGGACAATCGATCACGGTGCGTTGAGTGGTCTTGCGGACGATGACCACACTCAGTACACCAAGGCAGATGGAACCAGAGCCTTCACGGGGGCGGTTGGTGGTGTTTCAGCCGCTGGAAATAATGCAAACTTGGCTACCTTGGGCGATGTTAAATCAGAGATCCAAGGACTTAGTTATAAATCACCAGATCCTATTGCTGCCACAGTTGCAGCATTACCCGCAAATACTCGTTCTGGAGATGTATTGACCGCAAGCGCGAATGGTGCATTCCCTGCTCAAGATGGAGTTGCCTCTGTACTCAGCCAAGAATACTTAGTGAAGAATGAGGCGACCGCTGCAAATAATGGTATCTACGTGTTGAGCGCGATTGGTGATGGATCTAACCCATGGACCTTAACGAGGCGTGCAGACTTGGCAGGAGGTTCTTCTGCTAATGGTGCTGTCGTGAGCATTGATCAAGGCACGGTGAACGGAGAAAAAACATTTAGGTGCTCTTCGGATGCAGGTTCCGACGTTGTAAACACTGATGCTATCACATGGAATTTCTGGGGGGAGTCTGTAGACCATGGCCAACTTCTGGGTCTTTCAGATGATGATCATACCCAGTATCACAATGATACCCGTGGGGATGCTCGTTATCATGTAAAAGCTAATAGCCCTCGATTGTTTACGAATGCTGGCAATCCAAATGGCGTGGTGACTCCTGACAAAGCAGGAGATGTCTGCTTTGATTCTACTAATACTCTTCGCTATATGAGCAATTCTACAGCGAATACATCCTGGGTCGTTATTTAATGGAGTTTAAAGTCAAATGAGTTTTCAGCCATCTTATGCACAGCATAATTATTTAGGTGAGCATGCTAATGATACCGCTGCGCTGGCGTTTATTCAGGCGACAAAGTGGGATTCATTAGGGAACGGAACGGGCACCCCTATTAATGGGATGTGGTATTACGACAACACGCTTCACTTAGTGAAATATAGACAAAATGGAGTTTGGACCAGTAATGGCTCCCATGGGGTGCAACTTGTCACCTCTTCGGGGACTTTTGCGTTTTCAAACATTGCATTGGCATTGGCAGCATCCTCCAGTGGCAATATTGTCTTATGTGGACCGGGTGTGTATGTGGAGGCAGTGCCATTAGTGATTCCTGGTGGAGTTACCCTGGTTTCCAGTGGAGGGTCTCAAAGGACCACTATTACAGGAACAACCACCACAGGGACTCGGGTTAAATTTGGTGGACACTTGGCGCGTTTCTTTGGATTCACAGTGACAGTGCCTGAGGATGCTGTTCCTGCAGTGCTTAGCGATATTGCTGTTCAAACATATTGCGAGTCGATTAGCACTGCAGGTTCGGGCACATCATTAGGCTGGTCTATCGAACAAAACAGTGCAGGCGCAATGCAATGTCTAAGCTCTTCTCACTTGGCAGGGAATAGCAAATCTTTATTTAAGGTCTCTGCTGGGTATATGTTAAACTCTGTGGCTGGTATTTTTGGGACCGGGACAGTAGAAAAAGGAGTGGATGTCGTTGGAGGGACCATGGACCTTGATAGTTACATTTGCTTTAATCCGAATGTGACTGATGGGATTAGTGTAGGGGCTGGTTCCATTGTGGCAAACTCTTGTGAGTTGAGATTGGCTACAAATGGTGTCCATATAACTAGTGGATCTGCAGTTATGTCTGCTCGAGGGATTAGGGGGAGTTCTGGAACATGGGATTTCTTGGTGGACCCAGCAGCAGCGGCAGCAAATGTTGTCATTTCTGGTAAAATGAACAGGGAAAAAATTAGTTACCCTGCGTCTTCTACGAAGATCTTGTTGTCGTACTTGGACACCTTTGAGGGAGATTTAGCGCACATCATTGAAGGCGAGTTGGCTATTGGACGCCCTGAGAGTGGAAGAGAAGCAGTATTTGGAGAAGGTGACTCTTATTTTAGAGGGATGAAAGTTGTTACTTCAGATTCCACTGCCACTGGCACAACCGAAGGTGGAAACTTGACAGATGTCTCCGCAGAGGCTATTTCACCGTCGGGATCCACATTCGGTTTTCAGGGAACTGCAGCCAATCATACGATTATGATGGGGACAGATTTATCGGATGAGACGGATAAATTGAAATTCTGGGGACTGAAAATATCACAAACAGTTGCTGCTGTTGAGGCCACCAAGAGATCTTTTGCTTTTGAGATTTGGAATGGGTCTGCTTGGGTTGAAATACAAGCGATGGCAATTGAAAGTTCTCAATTATATAGATATGCAAATGAAGTTTTTTTACGAGCAAACTCTTCGGAGCATGTTCGTTTTGGAATTGATACAACTACAACATGGGCGAAGAAAACCATTGATGGACTTGAGACGTTTTGGGTCAGAATTCGAATAAAAACAGCATTAACGACTGCGCCCACATTTGAACAATTTAAACTAAGTTCTTCACGATTTGAAATAAATCCACTGGGATCCACAGAACGTCATGGTCTCTCACGCTACAGGCTCTCGTTGCTGTCAGCAGGGAATGTGTTTGGTGAAACGGGTGGAGTTGTGTCTTTTAACACCACTGTTGGAACAGGGGCGGACCCTGCAAGTTGGCTTCACGAATATAAGAATAGTCTTTTAAATGGAGACGGCGATGCTATTTTTATCCAGACGACTATTCCGCAAGGAACAGATACATCATTTCCTCTTCAGGTTGAATTATATTGGACCGTAGATTTTTCGAATGGAACAGCTACAGATGTCTCCTTAACAGCGTCTATTTTGCCTCTTGAAATCATAGGCGTTCTTGAAGCAGATCCCGCAGGAGGTAAAACTCCTGTTGCAAGAACTGCAGCCAATACTGAAGTATATACTGCAAATGCGGCACAAAGCGTCAATATCTTGGTAAGTTCAGAAGACAATAATAAAGAAAATGTCACGAAATTTGGTCCGTTTGATGTTTCGGATTACTATGAGAACGATGTTTTGAAAATTCGCCTTTTAATGAATGATGATGGTGTGAATATTGCCAATATTGGCGTAGCATCGCTTTCCTTGCTTGGCGTAAAATGGACTGCGGGGGAGCGATTATAAGATGGCACAGAACACAAATATTAAAAAAAATATCAAATTTTCAAATTCGGATAACATTCTAATTGATTTAGGTGTTGGGGTATCACAACCTGGGTTTCAGGTTGTGATAGGTGGTATAGTACGACCCGACTTAATTGATCGAGTTGTTTTAGATGATGTAAGTCCTGACCAGAAATTCACAATATATTTAAAGTCTTCTCAGAGTGGTAGGGTTCAGGTTTTTGAGGATGATCGTATGTTTGTGGGGCTCCCTACGCCTGCCCAGTCTTTAGAGTTAAAAAACGGGCGTGTTGGCTGGTCTTACTCTCGATCTTTTGGGGATAGTGATAGAGATTACTCAGAAGGTAGATATACATCGTGGAGCGTATTGGCTTCTTTTATTTTCCCCGGGACTGCTGAAGTGACGCCAGCAAAATTATCTGCTGTGTTATCCCGGAGTCATTCTTCTGGAACGTCATATGTTCGAATGATTGATATGGGAACCGGGTTGGAAATTTGTAGTTTAAATTACACAGAAAAAGACAAATCTACGTATTTATCAACAACCCTTTCGAATCTGCCTATTGGTGAGTCTATTTTTGAGATCCAAGGCAAGAGATCAGGTTCTGGACGGGCACGTATTCACTTTATTGGATTAAAGTAATTTTTGGGAGTATTTAAGTATGTCGGATTTGATTAAATATAGAATACACTGTGACACAGATGACGTTGAGGAATTTGTGTGGCTTGAGGACTCAGAACCTGTACCAACAACGTGTCCTACGAATACAGCACACACCGTAACGCAGACGGCTGTAATCGAAGAAGTTCAGACAAAGGAACTCCGAAAAACTTCTGACAATCGTCAAATTGTGGCCATTGAGAAATCTGAAGGTTCCAGGTTAACCCAAGTATCTCATGATTGGATCGATAGAACGACATGGTATGGGTCTGCGGTGAGAAGGGTTGACCAAGCAGGAGTGGTATTAACTGAGTTATCAGCGCCTCCAGGGTCTCCTTCGGTGCGCGATGCATATCATGTGGGCGCAGGGGCCACAGGGGCTTGGGCAGGTCAGGATGGAAAGATTGCTCAGTGGATTTCAGGGGCTTGGAAGTTTATAACGTTGCCAGAGGGGTGGACATTTGCGGCAGATAAGGCTTATGTTATGCCCCATGGAGGTATTATTGACTCTTACCATGGGAAATTATGGGATGAAGACAATCGTCTGGATTCTGGTGGATTCTCTTATCGAGTGTCATTCACAGTTGCTGCTGCTCCTGTAACGGAGCATGATCCTCACTATGGGGATAATGGTGATTACTTATTGGATTATTTAAATGGCATTATTTTCTTTGATAGTGCAACAAGTAATGGCGTTGCAGTCTTGGGTACATACCATGAGTCAACAAACAGCAAGTTTGTGATTGAGCCTTTGGCTAATAAACAAATTGTGATTGAATCAGTCGATGTGCAGTTTGCCTTAGATGTTATCTTAACGGATACCTCTTTATTTATTGTATATGGATATGTGGGTGTGTTCGCACCTCAATTAGTTTCAGAGACTCCTGATTATGTCACAACGTTCCCGGCAAATCTTCAAATCCCGATTGCCACGACTCGCTATAAGACAATGAGGGATTATCAGGCTGAGTGTGACCGTGCATATCCACAGTATCCAGCGATGGGTGGTACGGGGTGGCGTGGACTCCAGGTCCCTACTGTGGTCTTTCATTGGGATTATGTTCGAGGCGTGGTCCTCAAGTCTTCGCTGGGTATGAAGTTGGAGATCTCTCTCGAGCATGATGCTCCATTCTTGGGAGAGTATGCGACTGCATCTCTTTATTGCGTGTCTGAGGACGAAATTCTTTCTTAATCCTCTTTATTTAAACTAAAGGATTTTATTTTGCGTATGCATAGAAAAACTTCGAAGAAAACTTACTCTATCGATAATAAAAATGTCCAAAAGAAGAAGTATTTTTTGAGATGTCACAAGCATAAAAAAGAGCAAACAAAGAAAATCCCAATCGGCGAAGTTTCCCTTGAGCCCATAACATTAGAAATCTCAGAGTCTGAGTCGTCAAAACTTTAGACTCTAAAGTTTTTTATCATTCATAAAGGAGTCGATGATGTCCAGGGACAAGATAGATCCTAACGATAGTCTTGCGCTTCAAACGTTGTCCCCATTAAACCAAGGAAAGATTCAGAAGATTGAAACTGTCGAGGGCTTAATGGAATGGCTCTCTGATAAACTCAGTGAGAATGATAAAGTTAATAGGGCTCAGCATCGCAAACTCCAAATTCACGATAATATTCTCATTGGGTATACAAGGGAAGACGGGGCGAATATTCCCGGCGTCTCTGAAAAGGTGAGGGCTTTAGAGACTGAGGTTGCAGAGTTAAAAAAGACAGAAGAACGTAGGAAGTGGATCATATCAAGCCTTTTATTTGCGACTCCATTTATTGGTTATTTTGGGAATATCATTCTGAAAATAATTCTTCTTAAAATGGGAATTAAACTATAAGGGAGTGAATATGAAAGCATTGGTATTGTCAGGAGGAGGAGTAAGAGGAGCATTCCAAGCAGGAGCATTACTTGGAGAGTCAAACCGCAACCCATTATTGGACTATGATGTTATCGCAGGAGTTTCTGCAGGAGCAATTAACGCAGGAGCAGTGGCGTCATTTGCTGAGCAGAAAGGTGACTTTGCTCATGGCGTTCGAACCCTGCAAGAAATGTGGAGAACCATTGAGGGATCCCATAGCATTTATGAGAAGCGTATGTGGGGTTGGCTTGCTGGGTATTTTAAACAAGGTCTTTATAAAACGAAACCATTGAAAAAGCTTCTGGATATACATCTGGATTCTCAGGCGATACGATTGTCCCATCGTCAATTAAGGGTAGGCGTATGGAATGTGACGAGTGATGTGTACTTTGAGGTTTCTGAGAATAAAGCAGATTTAGCAACCTGGATTCTCGCTTCAGCATCGATCCCTGTTATTCTTGAGCCTGTTCGGATTAAGGATGTGGTATATGCGGATGGAGGGGTGAGGAACAATGTTCCTCAAGATTTCTTGAAAGAGAAGGACTTCCAGTTTAAAGAAATTGATATTTTTTTAACGTCTCCATTTACCCCAGCATTAAGCAAACCTGTTCGGATTAAGAATCTTAAAGATATAGGATTACGTTTACTGGAGGCTTTGACGTCTGAGATTTTTTATAATGACTTGTTCCCTTATATTAACTATAAAATAAAGAATCCAGAGACTGTTATCCGGATTTTTGCACCACCTTCGATTTTTACGAAGAATCCAGTGTCATTTGATCCAGATTATATTCAATACTTGATTAATGTGGGGATTAATACAAAACCGATTCTTCTCGATGTGGGTTCTTTCCTTCCCGCTCTTCCCCAGGTCTCCCTTCTGAATTCTTAAAATTTTTAACTCTTTTCTTTTAATACCTGAAGCCTCTTTAACCAACTGGGAGAGCATGACTTTAACAAGGGGGCAAAGGTGACGACTGTGCGACTTCCGTTGTCTACTTCGGTTCTTCCCTCGTCTATTACCAGATACGTCTCCAGGAGGCTCTGAGTGGCCTTCTGAATGGCCTTAGTATCCCCCTGGAGAATCACCTTTCTCATCCCCTGGTTTGCCCATTCATTAAACCTTCGCATGGATGAAATTTCAATGTCAGTGTTTATAAATTTCTCTCTTTTATTCATGATGGCCATTACATAATATGTAGCCCCATGGGCACACTGAGCAGCGATTTTGCCTCGGCTCATCTGTAAATCCATATTTACAATGTAATATTGGACCCACACTTCATCATTGTCCATCTTTAAAATCCTCTTTTGTTTTTATAAGGAACTCATTCACGACCAGTTCTAATTGGCGTATCCTCTCGAGGATGAGTTTGCAGTTTTGGCAATCATTGAATGTGCCTGCACACCCATTCTCTCTTCTGATGGATCTGAGTTCTTTTATTATGATATTGGCAAGAAGAAGATTCATCACACTCTCTGCTTATTATGGTGTTACAGTGGCGCTGTTTCATCATAAGCATTTAGATAAAATAGGTCAAACTTCAAATTTATTAAGTGGAGAGGATTCTTCGGGGTAGTCAATAGATACAGGGGGTTTCGAAAGACTTGGATGTTCTGCTTTTCGTTCATCTTGGATTGTTCGATAGACTTTAAACGGTTGCGATTCCTTCTTCGCAGGAGGAGGCTTCTCTGCTGTGAATGATTTCTGTCTCTTCCTCTCTAAAAGATAGATGTATAAAATAAGCAGCAAGCATAATGCTAGTTGGATTAGGTTCATCAGTAGTACCTTATCGTGCATCCCTTGAGGATACCGCAACAAACTGCGCCACGCACCTTTGAACCCTTCGAGGTCAACGCTGTGAACCCTGTGGAATAGGTATCTTCTTCGCTGCAGACGAAGAATTTGTGTCCCGTGATTTTTATTTGGTAGAATCCCAGGTTCGTTAAAACTTCAATGGATCTTCTATCGTCGGTGCATGCAAATAGAAGAACTGCTGTGAGCAGGAGAAAAATAATAAGTTTTTTCATGATTCATTTCCTTCTTGGATAAATTCATTCCAATTGTGTTTTTCTTGTCTCATCTCTTCAAATGACTCGCCCCAAAGTCCCCTGGGGAACACGATCATGTCATCACAAGTCACTATATAATTCAAGGTGCCTGCTCTTTTTATCTCGTTTTCTGCGTACCTTATACAGAAACTCAAGTCTGAACTAAGAATTTTATAGGATTTTCCTTTAACTGGCGTGGATCTTACTTGACATGAAGGTTCACTCTTCTGTTGCTTCGTGAGTCCCCAGAGGGTTTTCAGGTCCCTCAGGTAATTCTTCTTCAACAGATCGAGATTCATGCATTCTTTGATTTTTTCTGAGATTACATGGAATTTCATCTTTTCTTCCCTTTTAAAGATTTAGAGTCTAAACTTTTCTGGATGAGCCCGACAGATTCTTCTAGAATATCTGCGAGAATGTGAAGATCTGAAAGATTTATAGGTCTATCTGGGTTTGAATGTACATTATATTGAGAATCAGCGTCAATCGCAGAAGATAAACCTGAGCAATACGAAGCACTTAATACGGTATAAAATCTATCTGAATCATCGTGTATTAATTTATTCCAATAAGAGAGCCTCTCTTTATTAAGCAATTGCTTCGTTTTTGTATTGGGATGATTCAGCCAGTTCTTTTTTGCTTTTAAAAGACGCAAAGAGCATTTTTGTGCTTTTTTTGACAAACTGCGATCATCGTCAATTTCGCGCATCGCCAGCCTTAAGGAGTATTCGTGCAAAAGTGGCTCGAGCCCATAATCGGCGAAGTTCTGTAAAGTTCCAGGAGCAAGACTGGCTTCATTGCGAATCCAGTCAGCAACAGCGAGTCTCCATATTTGCTCTGCAGTAACTTCAGGAGACTTCAGGTGACTCAGAGTATAATCACGCCATACATTATCCATCTCTGGAATCAATCGCAATAGAGGGCGTTTATCTGTATCCAAAATGAGCCCCCTAATGTCACCTAAAGTATCTGTATTTTTCATTGATTTATTATTAAACTTTAGATTTTAAAAATTAATAATGTCATTCATATAGTAATTGAATTGATTAATCAATTCTTCTGCGTCAGGGTGTTCCATCATTACATGTTCAACACTCAGATTGTCTCCGCATTGAGTGGCGATCTTCAAGTGTTCGATTGGGACTTTTGAATCTCCTACAATCTTGAATTCTTGTGGACCATGTTCGTAAGCCATGTCATGAGTCGTGACTACGATGTAAATAATTTTAGAAACATCAAACGCGTTTTTTAAAGAAGGGTAGTTTTCTTCAATCTTTTTAACTGTCTCGACTTTTTCAATCTTTTTAACTGTCTCAACTTCTTCAACTGCTTCTGCAGTCGCAACATACTTAGAGAGCATGGCGATTCGTTCTTCGTATCCATTTATAATGGATGCAGGGGCCTTATGATGAAAGGTAGCATGTTTGATTTGCTGTTGAATCAAGAGGATTCGACCTTTTATCAACTCTTGAGTTCCTCCACCCCCGATGATAGTGGTGGTGTTTTCATTCACAATCACAAGGTCTGCTGAGCCAAGGACAGAGATGTCAGCATCATGGTCCATAAGATGAGCCCCTGTAATATATGAAAGGTCAACGAGATTTGATAAACTTTGAGGGCTTGATGCTTTAGGGATTTTAATTGCACAGCATTTTAGAGTGCCACGAAGGTTGTTGATGATGAGAGTCGCGAGGGCCTCTTCTTCTACATCTTTTGCTACGACAAGCAGGGGGCGACCGGAGTTAGCGATTTTTTCGAGTAAGGGGAGGAAGTCCCGCATGTCGTTGATTTTCTTTTCACATAAGAAGAAGTAGGGGTTTTCGAGGACGATTTCTGCAGTCTTTTCATTGGTCACAAAATGGGCAGAGAGATAGCCGCTCTTAATTTGAATTTCTTTTACTTTCTTCATTGTTTCTTCTTGGTCCTTTGAGGTTATTTTGGAGTCTGGATTAGACAATGTCATTTCCCCTAAATCGGAGAGTTCTCGAATTTTCGTTGTGGCGTTATATGTATGGTGCGTTGAGAATGCTGATTCAAGGTCTTTTTTAAGTTCAGCGGGAAATTGAGGAGTTGTGGTTATCTCATCAGATATAAGGTTAGCTAAATCATGGAAGACAACGGGTTCGGTCCCTATAATAAAGCCCTCATTTCGAAAGGATCCTTCGAGTTCGATCATTTTTCTTTCGACTAAATAGTGATTTTGTCCTTGTATTCTATTTGGACAAATGGAAAATTTAACATTGATGATTTCCTTAGATGGATCACTCATGGGATTATACCTCTCTATAGGGTTGATAAAGATACACCAATAACATCCGAGTGGATATTATTGGTGTATGAGTATTTCACAGGAAAAGAGTTAAAACTTTAGACTCTAAAGTTTTGAAATCAGATATTCCCTTTGGGATTCCATAATTTTAATAGCATCGGCGGTGTCCATTTCAACGCGTCGGAGATTGCAGTCCTTTATATTTAATCCAATCTCCAATAATGTCAGTGGAATCTTTTTACCATTTTCTACTCTGAAAGAGGTAGTCATATTGGATGAATTATCGATAATATAAGTGATATTTTCATTTTTAAAGACTGGAATCAGGAGTTTTCGATCTTTAATCTCAGGCTCATAGAGCGGATCTGGTTTGGGAGATGGATTAAGGTCCTCTTGTTTAATCTTCTCTGCTTGTGTGTCATTAGATGGATTATTCGCATCCTTATGGGAGTCAATTTTATTTGGACAAGAAGACATAGTTTTTTCTAGTGGATTCACTTGATTTTCAATTGGCGATTCATTAGATCCAGAGGAATCTGCTTTATGAGTTTCGAACATATCGTGTAATGAACGGTGTCTTCTTTTAAATAGACTCAGACAAGGAGAGTCGTAGTATTGCTTGTATTGCAGATAGAGTATGTGTAACTCGCGCAATATGAGTCCTTCTAGATGATATCTATCTTCATTCGATGGCATAGAATCATACATCTTCCCTGTCTTCTTATAATGACAGGTAAGGTTTGGTTCATCCTCTGTACTCTTTTTAACGTAAAGGACTTCTTCGAGAGAGATGATTTTACTCAATCGCAACGAGTAGAATTGGTCTATTCTTGTGGTGACCGGAAAGTGAATATTTGATTCTCCAAATAGGTCAATCTCTATCATGTGGAATAAATCTGAAGGATTAGATTTAGAGGATTTCCAACTGAGTTGCTTGTTAAAGATTACTGTAGCAAGAAATTTAGCAAGGTTTTCCATTTTATCGAAGTGGTAAACTTTCCAATCTGAAGTTTGATCTGAAGTTTGATTTGAAGAAAACTCCGGTATAAAACAATTGAATGATGTAGTTTTATACATGCCTTTAAATCTGTAGCGAGAGGTGAAGAGTCTTGGTTTATTACTCATGTTCTAATCCCTTTCATTTGCAATCAAACAATGACAATTGAGGGTTTATTGGAAGGTACGCATCCCATTTGAGTCCATCTACAACAGCAGCAAGGACTGAAGCATGGCATATTTTGGGAGCACACCAGCACGCGAGTTTCTTTCCTCGAAGTTCTCGAGAAGCCTCTGCTATAAGTATGGGGTTCTCGAGCAAATACTCACAATATTTTTCAATTATTTTTTGACGATCCTGCTCTTTCTCTAAGGGGAAGGGGTTCCCCCATTTAGTGGGCCTGCCTACGTAAATATAGTCAAACCCCTTATATGTTCTTCGATTAACTACGGTTGTTTTAGAATAATGTGGGGTGTCCATTTCCTAGTAATTCCAATCCTGATGGTGGAGTCAATTTCCCTTCGGGAATCAAGAAGGCTATTCGGTCACCAGCAACCTGTGCTCGCTGTTCCATGATCCATTCGATTCTGAACTTGGCCCAGTCGTCAAATAGAAAGTTCCCTCTCGGCTTGCGTATTGACTCTATCACTTTTCGCTCCGGGTTAAATACTTTGTGCAATTCTTGGGATCTATTCTTTCTATAATGGTAATCAATGGACCTTCTGGCGTTATAGAAGGAGCGATAGAGGTTTTGGTTGAAGTACAATGGATCCGGGTATAAGGACTTTGACTCAAAGAGCCTCATCTCCATTCGATCTGGGCCTACTTTCACTTTCATCATGCAATTGGCATGTGGGGCGTTGGTTAAATATTTGAGGGTTTCTTGGATTGAGATAAATGAGAATTCTCGGTTTTCTATAGGGGGTGGACACTGGCACATTTGGGCTTCTCGCGCTCTTTTATAAAGGTTGATCATCCAGGAACTGGGTTCTCTTCCATATGGTTTGCAGATAGCCAGTGCTCTTTCTACGGCATCCATAGAGATTAGTCTTTTTACAATATCTGGAAGTTCGACCCATTGATACCATGGGTAAATTTCGGTATTGAAGGAACTCACTTAAAGATCCTCTTCATATTCGATGTACGTTGAAATAACTTCGATAAGTTCATTATGTTCTCTTTGGGTGTAGGTGTAAAGACAATGCCAGTTCGTTTTTTTGTTTTTTATTTTTTCAAGAACGGCCTTGGCTCTATCAAGGGCGGATTCGGATTCTTTGAAATCTGAATTAAGTCGAGATATCCATCCGCGAATATTATGAATAGGACGAAATCCATTGACGAATTTTTCATTATCGTCTTCCTGGTTCTCGAGGGATTTCTCATATTCATCTTGGATGATGATATCATCTTTTGACCTTTCGAGATCTTTGATGATATCCAGGATGTTTGGATGGTTATGCATGTCTGCGCTAGCCATCAATGATAATTGCTCGAGTAGAGCTTCTGGGGTGGGGGCGATAACAGTCTTGGGAAAACCTATTGGTGTTTCAGGCCCAGAGATGTGAGCGATTTTTCCAGTCTTTGAGTATAGGACTTCTCGGTGGGTATAATTCCCATCTTTGAGTTTATAAATTCTCTGATTGTAGTACATGGGGACTTCCTTATTGTAGTACATGGGGACCTCAGTTATTGTGGAGTTTATTTTTTTTCATTTCTTTCTTTGTCATATGTTTTTTACTTTTGCAATAGACCTTGCTTCCATAGTAGAAATGAAGGCTTCGTATAGAAGTGATTCCATAACACTGGTCTTCGACTTCGAAGGGGTATTCGAGAAAGAGGTTGCTGGTGGTGGCCATATTAAGAATGAACCAAATTCCATTTTGTTTCATTGCAAACTGGCCGTCATCTAATTTTATATGTTTGATGCTTTCTTTATCTCGAATGGTATAGTATCTCCGAGTGTGTAAAATTTCCCTTTCTTTTAGAATTCCATCATGGTCCACATAATATCGAGGTTTATATTTATAGGAGTTGATCTCTCCATCCTTATTCAAGAGGCGATAGAGGGTGACCCATGCAAAGACATGCTCGATGACATGGTTCCGATGCATCCCTTTTGGTGTGCATCGGACGATCTCCGCGTAGACATCATTCCATTTCCGGCCTACTTGTTTGTGAATCCATCGATATAATGGTTTCAGATGATCTCCAAAACTCTTGTCGTATCCGCCCCATGCTTTCGAATTCTTCATAGACTCCTTGGTGGGAAGATTTTCAGTTTTTTGATTTTTGTAAACAGATCCGCCAGCACATCGAGAGTGTCGACCGACTCTGGGCTGTTCACAAAGCAACTTATGCATATCCTTTCTCAATAAAGCCTCCTTTGTTTTTAAAAACTTTAGAGTCTAAAGTTTTCTGTGTTTAAAAGAGTCACCTAAATCTACTTTTGCGGAATCTGCAAGGATGTCAGTCAATGCGAGAATGAGCATATTTTCTCGCTCAGACTGATTCAATCTCGTAAAAGTTTTATCTTGGACCAATCGAGACCCTATAGAATAGGCTGCTTTATAAGGTTCCATTTCAGTTGCTTGGATGACGCAGTCAAGGTCAGGGCATGCAGTAATGGTATCTCTTAATTCTTTATATTTGGATATTGAATTGTCCAATATTCGCTTTGGACATATTTGATTATTCCAATCGCGTGACATTTCAAGTATGTCCAAAGCCAGCAGTAGTAATTCCCAAGGCTTTGTGCGCGTCTGAATTGCAGGACTTGCTGTAATTAATGTCTGTCCTGCGCAATGGAATGAAAACTCTCTAAGTTCATAGGACATGCCTGCGTCTTGAAGGGATTTTAACGTTTTCTCGTTAAATGACTGAGGATGATCTACCCAGTTATTAAATTGAACAATATTGCATCCCATTGTTATTTATCCTCCTTTAAATGTGAATTTCTTTCAATGTGGTATCCAATCACATGAAGCGCCGACCTCAATTGAGAGACAAGAGATGTTTTTGGTGCAGCCTCTACCCATTTGTATACTTTATCATTTCCGGTCTTGCCTGCTCTACTAGCGGCAACTTCGAAGGCGGATGCGAGGGCATTATCTTCGGACCCATATTCTCCACCGAAATAATTGATAAGTAGGTCTTGAGGGTCGATATCCTCTTCCACAAAGTTATCATCTGCACCAGATAGTTTTATACTGGCAAGAGAATCGAGGTGCAACCACATGCGTTTAAGGTGCCTCTCGCTGGGATTAAATAGTTCAGCGCGAAAGGTCTCGTGCTCAGATATATACATGTTTAGTTTGCCTGAGAGAAGAGACCGATCCTTGCTGAGTCGGTGAGTTATGCATGATTCAAAATTAGCAATTCGATCACACAGTTTTACTATGATCGCATTTGGAGTTTTTCTAATCTTTGGGTATACGCTTTTAAAGCGTTCGACTCTTGTTCCTTCCTCCTTGGGTGGATTCGTCACAGCAAGAACCATGTCTGCCACGACGGTTCCAAAGGTGAGTTTAAGTTCGCCATAAGTCGTCTGAGTATCCTCAAGGATGTCATGCAGGACTACGGCTTGAAGTATGTGGTTGCACGTCTCTAGAGGGAGTTTACGTGCAGACTGAGGGGTCAATGGATGCATGAAGTAAATTCCAAGTTGCCTCTCGCAAGCTAGGAGGTGATGCATGTATGGGAGTTGCCCATATTTTTTACTTTCAAATCTGTCGATGCAAAGATGAATTGCTTTTTGATACAGGTCCCAGTTCATAGGATCCTCCTTTTATTTTTTTTGTGGTATTTGTAGATGAGGGGAGCGGCGGGAAAGTTATGTTTTTATCTGAAATTTATCCGTCGGAGTTCAGACAATCCGAGTACGCCTTGAATCCAAGATCTTCAATTATGTCTTCTTCGACTGATCCATTTTCTACGTCTTCGATCAACTCAAGGCAAAGATCCATAAGTTGCATAGTCTCTTCGAAGTTGAGAGGCTCATTCGTCTTAATGACCTTGGTTTTCCAGTTTTTTAGAGTATTTTCAACACACGCAATGCACATAATCGTGACTCCTTTTAGTAAGTATCAATAGATACTTATATTCTGGGTCAATTGAGGCATGGTGTCAAGATTAAAAAAGTTTAGAGTCCCACGTCAAATGGTTTTTTTAAAAAACTTTAGACTCTAAACTTGTTGAGTGCCCTCGGTCGGATTCGAACCGACACTGTGAACATTTTAAGTGTCCTGCCTCCTGCCGTTGGGCTACGAGGGCGTTTTATTAAACTCCGCGATCCTGTTTTCTTTGAATGAGTAAAAGCCAGTCATCCAGGCTCAAGAAGACCCTTGAGTAAGTTAGACCTTTATCATTTGCTTCTTCTTTAATCGAGGCAATCCATCCTTTGGATATTTTCATTAACTCGTCTACTCTTTTAATGTCACTTAACATTGTTTTTATATTTACATGGGAAGTTTCATGTATTTTCTTGAACTCCTCTGGGCTTTTGCGCCATCGTTCAAGGTCTTTCCAAACATCAAATTCGAAATCATTTAACCATCCTGCGCAATAATAATCTTCCGACATGTCTGAGATTTTATCCAGAAGATTGCGTTGTTCAATATTCATCTCCTCTTCTGTTGTAATTTTTAATCCTTTGAATAATTCGTATTTTGTTTTCATTGGTTAATCCTTTCTTTTATCCTTTCTTTTATCCTTAAGAGGAGATTTGAACTCCTAATGACAAGCCGTGCAACTTACTAAGCAGGGGGACTGCACCCTGGCAGTCCCTTTAGAAGGAGACGAATACCTTCTTGCCTTTCGTCCTCTCTGTCTTGTCATGTTATCCCGTTGATAACTCTTAAAGACGCCACGTATCACCTTATCTTGCAAATCTTATGGGTTTAGTTTAAATAAGTTTTACGAAGACCACTAAACTTCACCCTTTCAAAGGTTCAATATGGCTATTCTCTTGTTTATTGGCTCTAGAAACCCAAGAGAATTTTGTCTGAGAAAAGCATGCGCTGTTTCTCATGATTATATATGTGGATGCGGGGGGAAAACTCTCAAACTTTTTTTATTTAATTGCTCTCTTCTTCATCGATATAGTCGGCATCGTCTTTGATATATCCTTCGAGGACGCCGAATTCCCAGTTTTTGAGTTTAAAGATCTTTGGCTTTGTTTCGTGGAAATACTCTACACGAATGCAAATGCCTTCCTTGAGATGGCTATCAAGAACAGAGCCGCCTGAACTCAGGCTCTCGAGGTTTAAAGGACATGGATTAAAGAAGTCGTGGATATTGCTAAGTTGTGTATTTGCCATAACTACTGGGACATGATCCAGTCCCAATTCAGCGCAGCGAGCCGTGAGTTGGTTCCATGGCATATCCAACTCGTGACCATCATCGCTGGTGCGGGAAATTCGGTAGACGAATAGTCTATTCAAAGGCTTTTCAGAGTCTTCCTCGACGGAGCATCCATATCGGTATTCCATATGCTCCCCGTACTTAGCGAGTAATATTTTATTTTTAAGCATTCGGAGGTCATGCGCAGGCATGATAGGCGCTCCCGTGTGGGTATATCCGACAATCTCAAAGAAGATCGTCTCCCCATGATGCAACGAGTCCTCAATGCCTTTCACAACATCAAAACGGTACTTATCTTTTTGATGGTCATTAAGAAGGACCACGTTTCTTGTACCGTTTGTTACTTTCCATTCTTTTTTTTGTGCAGGAGTTCTTCTAAACACATAGTGGGAGACTTTTTCTAGCAAGGTCATCTCTGCGAAGGTCTTTGGTCGGGAGACTTTAGCGCATCCCAAGCGTCCAGATGTGCCATGGAGTTTTTCTGTGATGATGATTGCCCCGGGGACTTTTTGAAAAGAATGGGTGCTTTGTTTTAATTGTGGTGTGTTCCAATGCATTGCAAGTCCATGAAGTTCTTTGACTTGACGTTTTGTTTTATTATTTGTGGCGTATATTGATGATTCTGAACGTGCCTTAATGGTTGCAGGGGTGATATACTTATTGCATAATGGGATACCTTGATAAGAATCAAGTTCAAGCCCTACGGTAATTCCTGCTACCAAAGGAATTCCTTTTTCTTGTTCATGCAACTTTGCGAGCGATTCAACTGAAATCCAAAATCCTTCCGTTTTGACTCCACGTAATGCAATATTTCGCACTCTTCGTGAAGATTCAAAAAAGCCACCACACTGCTTTCCTTTTTTATCTACTCTTTTTAATAAATCGTTCGCCGTGGCGAACTCTAACGAGAGTTGACCATCTGGGGGGAAGAATAACCCCAGATCGCCATTGACTTGATTTAGTCCGATAATGACAGTGTGCCCCATCGCTGTGGCGATTTGTAGTCTGTCTGCGTCTGGGTGTTTTTCCACATTCTGGAGAGGGCAAACAATAGCATTATAACTCATAACAAGCACTCCTTAATTTAAATATTGAAACTTGTAAAAATGACATTAACTCACTCGTCTTATTCGCTATTTCTAGAGTCTATGATTCGCTCTCTATAGTGACTCAGGGCTCTAAAGAATCCAAAGCCCCATCCTATAGTAAGATTGATCGCATTCTCAGGAGTCAATTTGATGTATTTTGACACACCTGTCGCATTAAAGATCACTAATAGTATCATAATGATGGTTCCATAGAGAAGTGTCGATGTGATTGAAGCGGAGATCATTTCTCTCAGGCTCATTTTAAGATTATCTTGATCCATTGTTAAATTTCCCTTCATGTGAACTCGGGAGTACGATACGTACTGCCGAAAAGTTTAGAGTCTAAAGTTTTCTAAGTCAAGTGCCCAATTACGGAACCAAAGCATTCCCCCAGTATCTTAGTTAGCAGTAAAGAACTCTTCATTCAATACCATAAATGCTCCATATGTATTGGGAATATTTTCAACTAACGATACGCCATCTCCTTTTTCATGGATTATTTCGGGTCCAATATGGACACCACTGGTGTCTTTTTCTATGCTGTGGAGTTTAAGGATGTCCATTTGATACAATTGACGCAGAATTGTAGGAATAATAAATGTCATTTCGAACATCTTATGATATACGTTATGACCATTCTCTCCGAATGAATCGAAATACCCAGTGTACCATTGATTTAATTTGACTCCTGTGCTCATGGAGTCGAAGAGGTCTTCAAAGGATTCAATTCCTCCAGTGCGAATGACATGAAATTCTCTGTCTAATGGAATTCCATTAAGAGCCAGTATGGCATGAATGGAAGATCTCAGAGATGATGCCTTTAATGGCCTTCCACTGATTCCTCCGCCGAACTTGCCCACAAAGTAATTATAGAGTTTTTTCTCTTCTGGATGAATTCTTTCATTCACATCTTCGTATTTAGTGGATGTGTTTCCAATGTTAATCCCATCGAATCCAAAGTAAATTAATGATGCCAATAAATTCTCAATTTCATTTAGTGACAAGTCGTTGGATAATTTAACGATCACGGGAAGGTTTCTTTTGCGTTTGCTTAGGAAGTTTTCCTGGATAAATTTAAGTCTGTCTATTAATCCATGATTACGGGGTACATTCGGACAACTCTCGTTTAGTTCGATAAAGTCGACGCCTGCTTCTTCATATGCCTTCATCCCAGCGACCAACCCCATTAAAGCACCTTGCTGTTCTTGATCTGGGTCAATGGCAACACTGGCCCCTACAGGGCATCCTTGAATTCGCTGGATGTCTTTCAGTCTACCCGCCACTGTAGTGTGTCCAAGGTTGGGGAGCCCCAGCCAATTGGAAGCAGCCCCTGAGATATGATATGGAACGCATGGGCGAGAGGTTCCATGCTTGCGATTGCCTTCTCTCTGAAGGGCTGTAGTGGTTCCTGCGAGGAATGCCCCTGCGCCTTGATTTGCACAGCATGTGTACCCTTTTCCATCTTTAAACATGCCTGCAGCGTTAAATAATGGGGTTCTAAATTGAATACCCCACAGGGTTTGAGAAGCATTAAATGGCAATGGCATTATAGGAGGTTTTGCCTTCGCCAGTTTCTGAAGCAGATACTCTCTGCCTATAGAGTACCCCTTAATGGCCCAATGTTCGTCTATTTGTGCCAATTGATGTTTCAGTTTTCCGTTAAAAATAGACGCAATTGCAGCGGAAGTTTCAAGGGTGAATAATGATGGAATGGGGAATTCTCCCTTAGGATCGTAGAGATCCTCTAGTCCGATGGAGACGAAGTCTGCCGCCTTCTTTTTTATTTGATAGAGTTTAGACAATCGTTCAGCAATAGCCATAGTGGTGTCGAGAGGCCATGCGTTTTTATTCTCCGTGCTCAAGAGCGCAAGGGTTAGTTTCGGGTAAAGCATTGTCATCTATTTTGAATTCCTCTGTTGAAAAGTTTAGAGTCTAAAGTTTTCTGAGTTGTACATATATATGATGGATGTGCTTTAAAAGTGTCAAAGAAAAATAAAAAATCTACCTTGACATCCGGACACGTCCGTTTTATCTTTCAGGCATACTCTTGGTGGACGATGGTTGTCCGAGGCACTCTAAATGCTTTTTTGCGGGTTCGATTCCCGTCAAGGGTGCTCACTTTAAAGGAGATAAAATGTCACACAAATGGAACGAACTACTCGCAAAAAAAGAAGCTCCTGATGAGGCTTTTGTTAAATTTGGGGGAATGGTACTGCGGGATGCTCTGGAAAGTTACCTTGGGTACAAGAATAGAACCTCGATGCATACCCGAGATAGAATCACTTATAGCACTTGTAAAAATTTATTGCGAACATTGAAGATGGAGATGGAAGATGAAGGTCTTTCTATTATTCCTAGTGATACACTTGAGTTAGTCACTTTGGAAAATTCTTCTCTGGAGTATAAAATTAAATTCGGGAAAAGATTATATGAAGATATCCTTGGAAGTTATAATTGGCACTGCGCGAGTGTGCGTCCATGTAAAGAGCCACCGTTTCGATATGAGGCATGTTTAAAGTACCTCACTGCATTAAATAAAATGAGAGACGCCAATTGATTAAACCTGGAGATAAAGTAAGGCATGTTTCAACGGGTGAACTTGGGATAGTCGTTCACACTTGGGACGATAAAGGAATACTTGATGCATATGTGGCCTTTTTCGGATATGATGAACCTCAAGATGTTCTTGCGGAGCGACCTTACATCCTGAGGTATTGTACTCTGTCACTGGCAAAGGATGATTTCCCTCTGCCTGATAGAGGTTCTGCAAAGTTCAAAATTGGCGATCTGGTAAAGATTAAAGGATCTGAAGATGTAGGCATGGTCGTTTATCTCGATGGGTATCCCAAGAGAGATGGCGATGTTGATATTTATTCTGTGTTTGTCGCGTGTTTTGGTGATGCGTTCCCTGACGATTGGGGGAAAGAAAAGCCATACGTTTTGTGTTATAGTTCAAAGGTGTTAACAAAGATTGAAAGCAATTAAGGAGAGTCCAGTGAGCCAAAAGAAGAGACCAGAAGAGTAGGTTGACCTACCACCCACTATTTATGTTATTGTGCGAGAAGATTTACCCCTTGTCCAGCAAATGGTTCAAGGGATTCATGCCGTTTATGAGTCTTTGCGTAATTCTCCAGGTGGAGAATTAAGAGACTCTCCTCACCCACACTTAATCCTTTGTCATTCAAATAATGAATCAACGCTTGAAGAAGCAATGAACTCACTGCAAAGAAGCGGCGAGTCTGTGTATCCATTCATTGAGCCTGACATGGGAAGCGAATTGACTGCCATTGCGTCTTCCATAGTGACGAATCGTCGCCCTTATCGCAAGTTTAAATTATTAAAAATCAAGACCGGAGAAAAAGAGATGAAAGAAATGACTCAAGAACAATCTCAAGAAGTTTCACAAGCACCCCAAGCGCCCCAGGAATCTATGTTGAAATTTGGGGAGAAGAGGAGCCGATGGGGATTCCATACGGTCTCTTATGATACTTATTCTCAATTAAGGGAAATGAGTAAAGACATTTGGAAGGATTATCTTAAATTGCGTAGATGGGGAAAATCGGGAAAAAGGGAATTGCATAACAGGAATCCACCAATTGCATTGACTGGGGATGAATTCGATGATTCATTTTGGGTGAAAGATTCGAACGTGAAAGAGTTCAATCAGAATGGTGAATATTTGGCGACAGAGATAAGATCTGGGATGTCTTCTTTAATGGTTCAAAGGGATAGAGGTCGAGATGGTCAGATTTATTCGTTTTGGGTGAGAGAGAGCGCAAAGACTGATTCGAGTGCTATAAAGCGATTCCAATTGAGTTACACAGTGAAGGGCATTTTGTCGCTTTATTATACGGCAAAGATTCCATTCCCAAGCGAGGAAGAAGCTGAGAATGCACTGCAAGACTTAAGAGGAAAACTTGAAATTCATAAGAACTTCGATGAGGGATTTATTGATACACTTTATGCCAATTGGTTAAAGTGGAAGAATTCAATCATCGATTCGGAAGTTTAATAAACTGGTCCCAATAGGAAAAAACCTCGCCTAGTCTTCTCCAAAATCTGTTCCTGTCCATGACTGCACTTGCTCCATTTCTGTGAAAACTTTCAATCATCTCATTTGAATAATCTGCATCAGAGAGCAATATGAATATGGGATATACATTGTATTTTTCTTGTTTTATATTGATTAATAATTCTATCCCGGACATTCTTGGCATTCTCTCGTCAACGAAAAGGAGGTCGATGTCAGGGGAGCGTGAGAAGTCTCCTGATTTATGTAAGAAGTGAAGAGCATCCAACCCATTATTAACCAGATAGATTGAATGCTTCTGGGTATCGAAATCATTAATTATAAGATGTTCAAGTTCTGTTAAATTTGGATGATCGTCGGCGATCAATACATTCATTTATTTAATCAGTCTTTTTACTTGAGATAGCGATAAGGGTGTCCAGTTTTCCTTTAATTTCAGACAATTCTTGCCTGGAGTCATCTGTTTTTTCTTCCAGTTGGCGAATAGCCTTTCTATTGCGCTCACCTTCTTCAATCATCCAATCTTCAGACGATATAACTCGCTGATTGATCGATTCTATCTCTTTTTTAAAGTCATTTATTGAATTTTCAATACTTGCCTGAGTGTCATTCATCGTTTTTCCTTTTTCTCCGCATGAAACAATTGTTTCTCCATGCGAAACAATTTTAAATTCGATTTCTTCGATCTTTTCAAGCAGTCCTTTGGTATATTCTCCTTTTTCCGAGACATGGCCATTAATGATATTGGATATGTTATCATACTTTTGAAATTCTCGTCGAATAAACCATCCAAGAAGAGCAAGCAAGATCATGATCAGGCTAGTGGCAAGGGTAAATGCCCAAACAGGGATTCCAGGTGCTAGTGCGGCAATCAAATTCATCTTCATTGTAATCTTCCCTTTCTTTTATAATCCTCCTTTAAACATGAACAGTATTTTAGAAGATTATCCACGGGACTGACAAAAGAGGCAAGTATTAATAATTGGCACGTTTGCATGCGGATACTTTTAAAATGCTTTCTTATTATCTAAAAATTCATTCGATTGTTCAGGATCGACGAAGGATATATTTTCGAAGGAAAAGTAGAACTCGATGAAAGATTGGAGTTATTGGAAGGGAATACCTTGAGGTGTGGTATGCATTCGCTGCCAGGGTTCTGAATCTGGGAATACCCTCCCCAAGATCTATCTATTGGTGAATATAAATAATATCACACAATCATAAATATTATTTATACTTGATTAGTTTTCTTGCTTTTTAACTCCCCTTTGAATGCCTACCGAATCCTCCAGCATCTCCCCGAGTAACTCCAACTGCTTCTTTTGTTCTGCAGCCGTATCTGCAGCCGTATCTGCAGCCCAATATGCAGCCAAATATGCAGCCCTATATGCAGCCCAATCTGCAGCCCAATATGCAGCCAAATCTGCAGCCATATCTGCAGCCCTATCTGCAGCCCTATCTGCAGCCCTATATGCAACCCTATATGCATCCCAATATGCAGCCATATGTGCAGCCCAATATGCAACCCTAGCATTATCCAATTCTTTATCCGAAATTTCCCCCTCCAGCCACCTTCTTTTAAATTCTAATAACTCCCAATATTCTTTCGAAACTTTCTTCCCTTGCTTCTCGCAGTCTCTCAAGAAATCCTCTGCGATTTTCATAGCGAACTCATGTAACTCCCTATCAAACCCACTATAAGCCAATGTTTTATATAAACTCCAAGATATTTCATCTTCCCCCCTGAGCCAATCAGTGGCATTTAGTACCCACACCTGCTTAGCAATGGCTTCGAGAGAGCACCTAGTATCCCCCAGGTGAGCAATAGCATACCCTCGGGACACTTCGTCCATCTCAGGCAGTAAGCGTAGCACAGGCCGCTTATCAGCATCCACCAACAGCCCCCTAATATCACCCAACCCAACCTTGCTTCCCATCACAAACCTCCTTCAATAACTTTAGATTCTAAACTTTTCTCCTCAACTCCCCTCTCAATCCCCACCGAATCCTCCAGCATATCTGCCAGTAGATGAATGTTTCTCTTTTCAGATTCTTCAGGGTAGGAAGAGTTATAATAGCCCCAATAATTAGCATCAACAAGTGAAAGAGTAACGTTGAAAGATGATCCCAAATAAACCATGTTAAGAAGGGAATAATCGTAATTTTGCATATCTCGCAGCTCCCTGCAGTATGCATTCTTATATTTTTCCCGATAGTTCGAATAAGTTGAACGAGAATATTCGCCATCGATCCATCTTTTCATTGATTCCATTAATTCATGCGAATCTTTCAAGAAGTTAGCATCCAATTTTGAAGTTAGACAGAGAGCATTGCGGACTATTTTTAAAGAGCATTTATGCATAACACTCGAAAATCCACTCCTATCTAAATCACGAGCAAGATTAAAATAAATATGGGTTCTTTTTCTCATCCAGTCAGTGGTATTTAAGAGCCACACTTGGCTTGCAATGGTCTCGGCATCCCCCAGGTGAGCAATAGCATACCCTCGGCATACTTCATCCATCTGTGGAAGCAATCGCAACACTGGACGCTTGTCTGCCTCCACTAACAACCCCCTAATATCACCCAATCCAACCTTGCTGCCCATCATAAACCTCCTTCTAAAACTTTAGATTCTAAACTTTACCCTTCAACTCCCCTCTCAATCCCTACCGAATCCTCTAGCATCTCCCCCAGTAACTCCAACTGCTTCTTTTGTTCTGCAGCCCTATCTGTAGCCCAATATGCAGCCCTATCTGCAGCCGAATATGCAGCCCAATATGCAGCCCTATCTGCAGCCCTATATGCAGCCCAATCTGCAGCCGAAGATGCAGCCGAATATGCAGCCCAATCTGCATCCCTTGTATTGTCCAATGTTTTATCAGAGACTTCCCCCTCCAGCCACTTTCTTTTAATTTGCAAGAGATCCCAAGTTCCTTTGAATCTCTTGTCCACTTGTTTCTCATTGAAAATCAAGAAATTCTCTACGATCTTTAATGCAAACTCATGAAGCACTCTATCAAGCCCACTATCATCCAAATCTTTACACAGGTTCCAGGAGATTTTCTTTTGCTCCCTCATCCAATCCGTGGCATTCAATAACCACACTTGATCCGCAATATCCTCGATAGAGCACCCAGCATCCCCCAGGTGGCTCAGTGCATACCCTCGGGACATTGAGTCCATCTGTGGCAGCAATCGAAGCACAGGGCGCTTATCAGTATCCACCAACAACCCCCGAATATCACCTAACCCAACCTTGCTGCCCATCATAAACCTCCTTCTAAAACTTTAGACTCTAAACTTTTTGGATGCCAATTGAATCTTTTTTCTTTAATTCTAATCCTAATGCTTTTCCTGCTTCTCTTAGTTGTTCCAGTGTGAAGGTTTTTTTTGTTTCCCATCTAAACGCCTTCACTACTAAATCTTCCCATTCCTTTAACTCAAGGGACTCCTCGTATTCTTTTAAGTCTTTATATAAATCTAAGCAACTGTTTCCGACCGCATTCTTTCCCCTTTTTTCTTTCCATGAAGAAATCTCAAATGTATACTCTCTCCAATCTTCTCTTACAGTAAAATACTTCCTTCCCACCTTTAAGACTTCTACCTGAAATATTTCACTCTCCGTTTCTCTACGATTTTTCTTCACCATACACAACACGTTTCCTGCTTTTAGATTATCTTTCATCATTTTCTCCTTTTTTCCTTTTCAATAACTTTAGACTCTAAACTTTTTTCCTCAACTCCCCTCTCAATCCCTACCGAATCCTCTAGCATCTCCCCCAGTAACTCCAACTGCTTCTTTTGTTCTGCAGCCCTATCTGTAGCCCTATCTGTAGCCCAAGATGTAGCCCAAGATGCAGCCCAAGATGCAGCCCAAGATGCAGCCCAAGATGCAGACCTATCTGCAGCCATATCTGCAGCCAAATATGCAGATCTTGATCCAGCCCAATATGCAGCCCAATGTGCAGCCTTAACCTTATCTAATTCTTCATCAGAGACTTGCCCCTCCATCCATTTTCTTTTAATTTGCAAGAGATCCCAAGATTCTTTTGAAACTTGGCCCCCTTGCTTCTTATGGGACACCACAAAATCCTCTACGATCTTTAATGCAAACTCATGAAGCACTCTATCAAGCCCACTATAATCCAAATCATTACATAGGCTCCAGGAGATCTCATTTTGTTCCCTTATCCAATCTGTGGCATTAAGCGTCCACACTTGGCTTGCAATATCCTCGAGAGAACACTCAGTATCCCCCAGGTGGCTCAGTGCATACCCTCGGGATACTGAGTCCATTTGAGGCAGCAAACGTAGCACTGGGCGTTTATCTGAATCTAGAAGCATCCCTCGTATATCGGCGATTCTCTCTTTTGGATACATCATTAACTTGTTGTCCTTGTGGATATGCAGGAGAACATGTGTCCCGTTGTTTCTTTAATTGGGAACGCTCAAAGCATGCTGGTTGAGTCGCGCAAAACAAATATTCATCATGGCTTGTCAGGGATAGACTGGAGGGTGCCTTTGAAGGTCGGGGTTCTTGCTGCTTGCGATGGTATTCGTATTCTCCATTTGCCATTTGGAAGAACCTTAATGTAAGTTTTACTACGGCAATGACAATTACGTGTTTCTTTTTAAAACCATTGATTTCCCTTATAAACCATAGAATCCTCATGGTATATTCCTCCATAGTGTATGCTATACATATACTATGATGCCATGAGGCTTTGCTTTTTGCAAAAGTAAAAAATTATTCCCTTGCAAAAGCAAAGGAGTCGCCTAAAGACACTTCGTCGTCTTCATTCATAAACATTGTTTTATTGAAGTTCGAAATTGAAAAGTTATGATCTTGGATTAATTCAAGGGTTTCATTATATGTACTAAGTTCGTCCTGGGTGACAGGATTTGTCGATAAGATAAAATCATCGAGGACGCTTAGGCTTTTCCTTTGTCTCCCTATATAGAAAACACTTGGAGTGTCCTCGATCTTATATCTCCTTACATTAAACATCATTTTGAAATGATCTTTTGAAGAAAAATTTAAAATCTTCACCTTAGGCATTCCGCTCTCAATCAAGGGGTTGAGAGTGCTCAATGATCGTCGTTCTTCCTCTAGCCAGAAAGGATCACTTAGATCAAGAAGGGGAACAAAGATTCGTTGATTCACAGTCGTTCCATTAAAACAAGAAAGACATGCAGGGCCGCTGCATCTCTTTGAATAGAATCCCAATGGATGTTTCTCAAAATGAACCCCCACTGAATATGTGGACTCTCCTCCTGAGAACTTTAAAAACATACATCGCAACGCTCTAGTGTCCCCAATGAAATTTAGAGAGGGCAGTCGAACTGTTTGAAATAGCAGTTTATTCGTTCTATGTGTGTACATTCTTCCTCCTTGTGTGTTGTGTATATATGAGTTCGCCGAGACAATAATCCAAATTTTCCCCCAAGAAAAATGGACAAAGGCAGGATCATTATGGGTTATCGGAGCATTTGGAGTTTTACAGTTTTTTCAATGATGAGCCATGCATCGGAAGAGAAGGAGTGGCCTCGTATCCCAGCCATCATAAGGTTCCCATATAAAAGGTGTCTTTCTCCGATGATTGCATGGGCTCCCTCGTGTAACAAGACGCCCATTGGCTTAATGCGTTCTTGGTAGTGACGGATGGCTTTATTCGGAAATCGAATCTTCATAAGTTTTTGAAGTTTCTTTTCGCAGATGTAAATGGCTTTATTCTTCATTTTACCAGACTTCTCATCCCAAATATTTTCCCAGAACCCATAGACTCCTTCGGTGTCATGAGGAGCCATTGAACAAGGTTGCCCAAACGCATAGAAGGAAACTGGTGCAGACTTCCATGTAAAGGTGTGCATTTTGGGCTTAGAGGGGTCAAATGCAGTCCATACAGGAGTGTTAAATCGATACTTGCGTCGAAACTTCTGAACAAGTCTATCATTTAACTCATAGAGTGCAGCTTCCAACTCAGCAGCATAGATCTTTAGTTCATTCTTATATGCATATGGCCACTTCCCAAAGGGTGGCTTTTCTGTCATTTTGATTCCATTGATTTTAGTGTATCCCCAATATTTCACGAGATTCTTCTTGTGATTCATTCGGAATCCAATAGCAACAGCGATTCCAATTACGACAAAGCCGATAAAACCGCCGATTAATAATGTCTTTTTAAATTTCATTTATCATTCCTCTCTGTTGTGATTATCAAAACTTTAGAGTCTAAAGTTTTCTACCAAAAAATCCATCGATCATTCTTGTCGATCGACTTCCAATCGATCTTTGTAAGTTGTCCGGCCTGGGATCGTGCGTCCACTTCAAAGATGTTATCATAGTATGAATGAAGATCCTTTTTAAAAAAGAAAATAAAAACTGAAACAAAGAAGTAAAAGATGGGTTGCATTATGCCAAGCAGGTAAACCTGCAGCGTATGTTGCTGCTCATGTCGAATTATTTTTTCAGAGTCAATATAGAGGTAACTGAAAACCAGAACGGATCCCATAGAAAACCCAGCCCACTTTCCTTCGAATTTTGAATGTAGCCACGATCCTTCAATTGTTTTAAAATGAATCGTCCAGAAATCGTGGTCAAATGATGAGTATTTCAATTGTTTGAAAAGTATCATGATTGCGCAAAACAGCAAAGACCCGAGGGTTATTAATGAAGTCCGGAGGTGTCCCCAAATGAGGAATAAAATAAAAAACCATGGTTTTTTTGGATATTTCATGACTTTTCCTTTGATTTTCTTCTCTTGAGTTAATATGATAGCAACAACGGCTAAGAAGCACAGGAGGAAACATGGCTTCATTAACAAGACCTTCCCAACCTAAATCAGAACGATCTATTTTTCTTGGAGATATTCACTTTCCGTATCAGGACGATAAAGCCCTTAAACTTGTTGAGAATTTCGCACGATGGTTTAATCCGGATGCCATTTTTCTCATAGGAGATATGCTCGACTTTTATGCATTGAGTTCTTTTGATAAGGATCCCACAAGGATCCTTAGCCTTCAAGAAGAAATAGATCAAGCGGTCACATTTCTTAGAAGGCTAAGAAAGCACCATCCAGACGCTACGATCGTTTTTCTGGAAGGCAACCATGAAGATAGATTATCCAGATATTTAAAGAAACATCCAGAGATTAGTTCCCTTAAATGCCTCAGCCTCCCCTCTCTCCTTGAATTAGACTCCCTTAATATTTCTCATTATCCCTATCGTAAAGCAATCGTTTATCAAGATTTTGTAGTTGAACATGGTCATGTTGTTCGACAGAACTCTGCATATTCAGCAAAGGCTATGTTGGATAAAAGGCACATGAGTGGGATTACAGGACACACACATAGACTTGGCGTGTGCCATCAGACCACTCAAGGGACTAATAACTACTGGGTAGAGAATGGATGTCTTTGTGAATTGAACCCTGAATACATGCATGGGTATCCAGATTGGCAGCATGGCTTTAGCGTGGGGTATTTGATTGATGAAGTTCCAGACCTGATTGTAAAAAACATCCCTATTCACAATTATAAAATCTTCTATGAGGAAAAGTTATTTTCACTTTAAATCATCATTATCCTCTTCGAATGATTTCTTCAAAGTAATCTCGGACTCCACCTCTTCAACTTCTTTAATTTTCTCTACCTTGGGTTCTTCTCCGTATATTTTGACCTTCAGAATGTCCCAGGTATACATAGAGAGACCAATGATTACCATGATGGGCCAGATAATAATCACACCAGCTGATATGTAACTATAATAATTGTCGATATACTCTAAATACTCATCAAGTTCTTCTTCTGTCTCATATTTATCTCCACCGTCTAAATATAAGCGATCCACTATGTCTCCAGAGACAAAATCATCCACTTCTTTTTGGATGTGGATAAAGATACCCCCTAGATAACACATGAGCATGATGATTGCGTATTCGTTCAAGAGATGTTCTCCTCATATGAATCAGAGTCATCATCTTCATCGATAGATTCACCTCGGAGTTCTAGAACGATCTCAACCCAACTGACTTGAACATCAGGCTCTAGTTCCTCCCACGCGGGAGGGTCCTCTTTATCTAGTTTCTCAGTATACTTCAAATACAATAACTGAGCTGCCTCTACGAAACTAGGGGTGTCTTGTAACTCACCAAAGGACATCAAGGGAAAGTCTTCGCTGGGGTGCGGATACATGACATCCTTAAAGTATTCTAAGAAGATCTGAGCTTCTTCCCCCGTCAAAACAACACCAGTGACCGAATCAATTACTGAGTGTGTTTCAACTTCTCCATCTTCGAGTTCTGTGTCTTCTTCTGTTCGGATGCGGATGGGTTTATTGAAGAAGATTTCAATAATGTCTTTGCCTGTGATGGATATGGATGAAATATCTGAGATGGGTACATAATTATGAGTTCCGATGAGAACGAATAGGGGAACTTCTTGGACCCGGGTATAGACCTTTTCTGTTCTTACTGTCATGCCCATATCTAAAATCCTTTTTTTAAAAAAATAAATGAATCTTTTATACAAAAAGGAATATAGACATAATTTGAAAATTAATCAAGGGAAGTTCTGTAGTGATAGGTTGTCTTTGTTTATTCTTATGGGGCTTTAATATTTTTCAATGCCCTATTTGAATTCCCACTGCATCCTCCAGCATCTCCACCAACAACTCCACCTGCTCCTCTGTAGCCCAATCTGCAGCCATTGATGTAGCCCAATCTGCAGCCCTATATGCAGCCGAATGTGCAGCCGAATGTGCAGCCGAATGTGTAGCCACATATGCAACCATGCCTGCAGCCGAATGTGCAGCCAAATATGCAGCCTTATATGCAGCCCAAGATGCAGCCCAAGATGCAGCCCTTGACGCAGCGAAATATGCATCCCTATCTCCAGCCCAATATGCAGCCCAATGTGCAGCCTTAACCTTATCTAATTCTTCATCAGAGACTTGCCCCTCCATCCATTTTCTTTTAATTTGCAAGAGATCCCAAGATTCTTTT